>Ga0123342_1008630_pt1 | contig 12686 bp, 13 predicted proteins | sample Turbeawhitnodule_FD_89960 | JGI IMG/M metagenome (GOLD analysis project Ga0123342, IMG submission 89960) | Root nodule microbial communities of legume samples collected from Mexico - Turtle bean Mexico white nodule | ecosystem: Host-associated > Plants > Roots > Nodule | place: Mexico: Nepantla...
ACAAAAAATTATAAATATAAAAAAAGAGAATATAAAAAAAATATAAAAAAAAATTTTTTTACTAACATAAAAAAATATATATATATATATATATATATATATATATATATATATATATATATATATATATATATATATATATATAAATGATAAAAGAGATCTTATAGATTGATTTTATTATTCCTTCCAGTTCTCTCTGAAGGCTACAAGTTCAATATGCAAATCCATGACATTTATTTTAACTCGATTCTCAGTAAGAAAAAACCTAGCATCTAATTTCTCACTTGTGTGTATCATAGTTTTTACCTACAACCTAATTTATAAAATGGTTTTTCAAACAATTAAAATTACGAACTTAGTTAACTAGGCCAAATAAGCATTAAGAACAAAACTAACAAAATCAGTTGAATACATTAAATAATATTAAAAATGGGAAGATAAAGTACACGAGTCAGGTTATTACAAGAAAAATACACATTATTATGACCAAATTTTGTAAAAAACACTTAAAATTCATAGGTCAAAATGGATTATTAATATTATTAATGTTAATAATATGTTTTTAGAGAGAATAATGTTGGAGATCACGCACGAACTTCTATCTATCACTCTCGGCGTGAGGAGGTGTGTTGGAGATCCACATCGACTAAAGATTAGAGTCTTTCCTTGTATATAAGTGGGTGCAAACCTCAACCTCATGAGCCGATTTTATGGGGTTGAGTTAGACTTAAAGTCCATTTCGTAATAAATAAAATCCAAATCTTAAAAGTAAATATACAACATTCAACCACTATAATATAGAGAGTAATCATTATGATTCTATTACATTAAGATTATGATAAAGATTACTACTATTATTATTATTACTATTAATATTAAATAATAATAATAGTTTTATTATTATTAATAATATTATATTATTAATCCAAAATAATTCGTAAGTAATGTTGATTCGTACCTATGAAATTGTTTCTATAGAGAATAATTCATATGTAATGCTGAATTAATCCATGGATACAAATTCAAAGTAATTTACATATAGATTTGTATATGTGGTAATAATTTGTATTTATAATTACAGATTCGTGAGTAATAATTTTTATGTATAATGTTGAATTTACCTACAGATCTGAACATATATAATAATTTGTGGTTAAATTTAAAATTTCTTGGAGTGCAACTTATGCTTGCTGATTATTTTTCTTTTGATCTTATTGGCGATTATTTTGTTCTTATTAATGCTAAAAAATATTTTGTGCAACAAAGTTGGTAGGTAGTGTAGGACCTCACCAAGAAATGTCTTTATGGACTAGAATTGGGAATTTGACTTACAACTCTCATCACTAGTTGATAATTACTTCTCACTGGTTGCTAGTTGTTGTCACTCTTAGTTGATTAATTTCTTAGGAAATCAACTTGTTGGCTAGAACATACTTGTGCCTTTGATATTGTTCTAATAGAATGTAATATGAAAAAAGTAATTTCAATTGTTAAAACCTCAACCATATGAAGTAGTCTAATACGGGGTTAAGGTTCAAAAGAGAAAAATAGAAGAGAAAAGAGATGGAAAACAAAAACAAAGAGGATAAAGACACACGAGAGAAACTGGGAGATCAAAGAATATTTATGCTATTATATATGATTGTTGTTCTTACCAAGGATGAGTTGCCCTTCTTTTGAGGTATTTGTGTGAGTATTGTGAGTTTTTTGAGTTGTCCTACTGATTGGTGGGACATTTGCAAAAGATTCTTCGATGCTCAAGTCAATAAAAATATATGTGATTTTATAAGTGAGTAAATGAATGAGAGATTATATGTACTTCCTAAGTGAATGAATCTATAAAAGTCCAATAAAATGACTACTTTATCCTAACTGTTAGGCCACATATCCTATTATTTTGGGTACTTGATAGCTAAAATTGAGTTGTGAGTATCATTGATGGTTAATAACGAACCATAAGGTGAGTTGTCATAATTGTTGGTAGCTTTTATCCACTAATGCATAATTAATATATTTATTATAATAGATATATAATAAATACTTATATTTTAGGTAATGAATAGTAGAATTCTAATTATTAAAATATACAACAATCATCTTTATTAATAGTCTTATTCTCATAAGGTATAAAATTCTAATTAAGATAATTTGGATATGGTGAAATAAACTAAGCAAAGTTGACTATGTTAGGAAGAATATGTATCACATCTTCAGCTTCCAATTTTTCTAGAGTTGCACGAACATAATCTTCATTCGCAACAAGTTAATAGATGCAATTTCATCCATTTGATCAACTTAAAAAAAACATACTATAGTGTTTCATTTAGTGGGTGGAAACCATATCACCACATCAAGATTGCTTACCACAATCAAGAAGAAACACTCATGATAATTCAGACTAATCGGCAGCATACAATATAATTATTAGCTAACAAACAATTATAGTAAAAAAGGCCAAAGCTCTTCTTATTTAACATAAAAAAAACATAATCAATTTTGGATTTTTTTTTTATAAAAGATGTCAATTAAAAAAACCTAATTAATATTAGTCTAAAATTAATCTTTTCACAAATAATTTATAAACTAGTTTTTAAATTTGTATTTATCTAATTAGTCAATTGATATCTAATTAGGTATTAAAGTTTTAGCTATCAACTACACTAGATTTTAAAATTGGTAGCTAATTAGATATCAATATAAAAACTAACTTATAATTTTTTATTAATAATATAAATTACTTTAGATACCAATAATATTTGTAATCTATAAAATAATATCTAATTTAGTCTAGTAACTAATTATTTTTTATCTCTAAAATTAATATTTATTTAATGATTTTTCATGATAGAAAAAATAATTAATGTAATGAAATACTAATACTTGTTAAACAAATTTACTTGCATTCGGTTAGAAAAAATTGTGTATTAAAAGAAATTTGATAAAGCGAATTAGGATTATTTAAAGACTAATATATTATTTTTGAAGAAAATATGTGTTTCTTCTTTCAAATAATTTTAGTTGATTTAAGATTTTCAACATATCTTTAATTCAATCCTTTAAGTAAAAATTGTAAGCTCTAAAATCTTTGTTGAGTATTCATAAATGAATGTTTACAATGTGTAAAATCCAAGTACTTCTATAATAGAATACATTAAAAATAGTAAGCATTAGTAATTTTATGCCACACAATACTTAGAAAAAGTAATTTACTATCGAGGAAGAAATTGGCTCGTTGGCATTTCATTAACAGATAATGGAATGCAACCACTAGAAGAAGGTCTAGAACTTGATTCTTGTACAAGTGCTTTTGAATCCTTTGTACCATGCAAGAAAAATGTGGGTTCCTCTGGTCTTGGTAATTCAACTAAATGATTGCTAAAATATGAAACAACCTTCACCATTGATGGTCTAGCATGAGGATTTTGTTGGACACATAATAAACCAATTTGAATGCATATCAAAACTTCCTGTTCTGAATATTTTTCTTTAATACTTGAGTCTAATATGCTTAATATTGTCTCATCCCTCCATTGCCTCCACACCTGTAACAAATTAATTGTGAATTTAAAAATCCAAATCAAGAGGCACATCTTTAAAATTAAATTAACCTAATTGATAATTGAAGGTGTGACCTATAAACAATGACCAAACAAGAACCAAATGTTCATATTATTATACTCACATAACTCAAAAGGCTATTAGCAACTCCATGTGGTTGATCATAAGAAGTTGAATTCCTTTTTCCAGTAATAATCTCTAGAACCATCACTCCAAAGCTAAAAACATCTGATTTGTCTGAAAATTGTCCAAACATTGCATATTCCGGAGACATATAACCACTAAAAAAAAATGTTAATTTAGTCAAAATCCACTTTGTAAAAAAATAAAAATAAAAGAACAAGCAGAGAGTTTTGTTCTAAACATACTATGTTCCAACAATTCTAATTGTATTCCCCTCGTCTTGATTTATTTCAACAATCCTAGCAAGACCAAAATCTGAAATTTTCGGAATCATATTTTCATCTAATAAAATATTGCTAGGCTTAAGATCACGATGTATAACTTTAAGTCGAGAATGTTCATGTAAATAAAGAATTCCTCGAGCAACTCCTCCAATTACATTGTAACGTTGAGACCAACTTAACAAATGTGTTCTTTGAGAATCTGCATATTTAAAAGAGAGTGTAAGTGTAAAATATATTTCGAATTTAAACGTTGAGTTTTATAAAAGCATATATACACATAAATCTAAACATTAACCATGGAGTTTAAGGGTGGTAGTGTCAAACCAAATAAAAAATAGTCAAGGCTCTTGTTGGGCACATATTCATAAATAAGTATTTTGTGTTCTTCTTCCAGACAAAAGCCAATGAATATCACAAGATTTCTATGTTGAAGCTTGGCTATCAATAAAACTTCATTCTTAAACTCATTTACTCCTTGTTTAGAACTTGTTGAGAGTTTTTTCACTGCTACTTGTCGACCATCAAAAAAAATACCCTAAAAATAAAATTATTATTGATGTTAAAAACAAAAATACATATGTAAATATATTTCATCGTATGCCGTAAAAGTTAAATATGTTTTAACAACAATACAAAAGTAAATATATCTCATATTTTCTTACCTTATAAACCTCTCCAAATCCACCTCTTCCAATCTTATTCTCATTTGAAAAATTGTTGGTAGCTGCTTGAATTACTGCCAAACTGAATTGCAATGGCTCTAAAGTGGCACTTTCGTAACCAACTGAATGAAATACATAAGATTAAATTGTAAAATTAATTAAGATGCTATAAAAGATCATGAAACTTAAAATACGTACAATTTTCTCTAAGAATAGACTTAGCACTCCTTCTTGCTTTTCTCTTTATCAAATAGTAGACGAAAATGAAGAGTATCACTGAAGCAGTAGTGGGTAGAACAATCGAGATAATTGTTTCCAATTGTCTTTTTCCTTTTTCTGCATAACAATCAACACATCTTATGTTTAAAAATTTTATTTGATAAACTATGTTATGTAATGATTATTTTTCCACCTTTTGTAACATAATTGACGAGAAACTTAGTTATGACTGTGTATGATCCTTTAGAAAAAATGCCACAATGTCAAACTTACCAATAATGAATTTGAGGTAGACTTATTATGATTTTAGAATTCATAAAATAGGCTTTCATTGGAAAAAAATGGGAACAGAGAAATATGGAGGAGTGGAGTTTACCTTTAAGAACTGGTGGAGAAGAATTACCAGGCCCTTGTTGAGGATCCCTGTAAAATTGGAAAAATTCATATCTGAGATTGCAACTAGGATATAGAATTCTTCCCCCTGTGTTTCCCAGTTGAGAGAATGGCATGTTTTTATTTATATCTTTCAGACAATCCATGCAATCATCACCAAACAAATCCTGCGTACATTGAGCAAAAACATAAAGGGTTTGTGAATCATCCATTTGTGAAGATTTCGTCACATATCTCGCACTACTAGGTTGTGCTGCTGCCTCAAGAAGATCATGTAACGCTTTTGTTAATTCATAAGTGAATAAGTTTTGCTCCGTATCATCGTTGAAGGTATTGATAAGACTTAGGATTTGAAAAGCTGGACTTTTTTCCACTTGGGAGAAGAAATGACGATAGGAATAGCGAAGCATGCAGTGGCTGTACCAAATTACAGCCTCTTGAAACGAATTGCACTCTGAAAATATTCGGTGCGTTGCGTTGAGGACACACTGTTGACAGAGGCGAGAGGGAAGGTCACCTCGGCACATGAAGAGGCCATACACAGTGTCTTCAACACCATCTTTGTAATCCATTTGGTTGGTGGCATTGGAAGACATGTAAGAGAAGAGGGTGCTGAGATGGACTTTGAAATTGCTGTCAGAAGTTACATTAGTTGAGCAATTGTGACTTTGATAAAGTGGATCTTCTGATAACTCTGAATCTTCAGGCGCTTCTGTGGAGCGATAGAAAGGGTAGAGTTGATACCTAACATTACAACTTGGATACAGAACTCTCCCTCCTTGCTTCCCTTCGCAGCACCATGGTAGGTCCCCTATTGGTCCACTCAAACACCTTCTGCAATCAATGAGTGACAAGTCTGGAGTACACTGAGCTAGACAATAAAGACTCTGAAATTCAGAAATATTTGCTTGCTTTATTGCAAACTTGTTTTCAACAGCACTAGCAGCAGCATCTGCAGTTTTGTTCATGGTCTGGAACAATAATTCCATGAAACTTTCCTGGTTTGAGATATTAGCAGTATTCAACAGGCCAATCCTAGGTCTAAGGGAGACAGTAGAGAAGAAGGAGGTGTTGGAGTAACGAACGGTGCACTCATCGTACCAAATCACAGCTTGCTTGGCCAACGGGCAGTCTGAGGATAATCGCCTGGTTGCATTTTGGACACAATGTTGACAAAGCTGAGAAGGGACCTCACCCCTGCACATGAAAAGTCCAAAGACAGAGTCCGAGGAATTTTGTGAACGGACTGTGTTGTTGTAGAATCCGTTGTTGCCGGGGGCGTTATCTGATAAGGAAGAGAGTAGGGTTTTGAGATTGGATTGGAAGGTGCTGCCAACGGTAGTGTTGCCCCCAGAACAATTGTGGTATAGATAGACAGGGTCGGAAACGGTCTCTGCCTGAGTAGTTTCAAAAGTGAGGAAGTTAACAAGTATTAAGATGAAGAAAATGTTACAGGAAGCCATGGATGTGCTATGGATGTGCTGCTCTTGAATCATGTTTCCTAATTATTTTTGTGTTTGCTTTATGATGATGGGAAAGTGTGCTGGTCTTTGGTTTGGAAAAGTAAGTCAATGAGGCAAGTCAAGTAAACGGAAAACATAAGATAATTAATGTGGGAAAGAAATGAATGGAGAGAAAGAAAACACAGCCTTCATGATGTTCTCTGTTTGAATGAAATGGATGGGATGCTTCCATCAAATTACTTAAAAAACTTATAAATTTTTTTACTTAAAAAATAGCATTTACTACCCGAAAAATATCATCAACTTATAGTTTTAAATTATGAAATATATTTTAGTAATAAATAAATAGTTGCAGTTAGTAAAAATGAAAATATTCTGTTTAAACAATGAAATTAAAAGATCATAAACTTCAATTGATTAATTCAAAATAAAATATTAAAATAAATCAATTTAAAATAAATAAATAAACTTAATATTTTTATGGTTCTTAAATTCTTAATGCTCAATACATTTAAATATTTAAAACAATTAAACTTATCTGTCAAAATAGATACTTTACCTTTTGCAGTTATTTAATGTATTAACTTGACCATCTCACTATTGTCTATAACAGTATTAAAGGGATGGTTCTATTTAATATACACAATTTTTTACCATTTTACTTTTTAATTAATAGTTTTTTCAACTAAAATAGCTATCTATAAAAAAAAAACTATCTACAAAATAAATAAATAAATGTTTAAAAAATTATAGAAATGATTTTTATTTATTTTTAATTGGAAAATTTTAATATTTAATAAATAAAAATAATTTATTTATTTATTTAATAAAATAAATAATTAAATATTTTTTCTTTATTTTAAAATAAATAAATAACATATTTTTTAAAAAGTAATTATATATTTTTTAATATTATTTTTACAAAATTATATATATTAAATTATATTATTTTTTAATTAATTATTTATAAAAATAAAACTATAAAAATAATAAATAATAAAATTATACATATTTTAATCTAATAAAGATGTGAATATGAACCACATGTAACTTGCATTTTTGGTTTGGATGGTAACAACAGTTGGAAGACTGTGTTTGAATGCTGGTAACTCTGAAAAGAATATGAACCACATGTCTCTTCGCTGATAAAGAAGGTTGAAGGTTAAGTTTTCCTATTAAAGTCTTCATAGACGGCGCAATTGCCATAAGCACCAACGATTATGAGTTTGTTCTAAATGTCATTTAATTATTATATTTAATTGTAGTGGTACGTGCGAGACCGTGATTCTTGATCGGGATTCGGTCTCCCTGACCGACAGGGAAATCTGGCCAAAACCAAGGAAATCTGGTCGAGACGAGAAAAATCATTACGGATGGTCCGGCCAACCGACACATAAACCATTAACGTTCAAACCAGATCAATGAAACTAATCTGTCATTAAGGATTAGGTAATACATTCATGAGTGTGATTCATTCCACTAATCAGGCCCAATAAGGTAAGTCCATTAAAATAATATAAATAGCACACATCCCAAGGAGAAAGCTACGTCATTTGTCATTTATTACTGTGCACCTACCTGAATACCGGTCACCCGCTTTACTGACTTGAGCGTCGGAGTGTCTTCCACAGATACCCCCCATTCGGTGTTCACCCAAGACCGAGAGCCGAAAAAGAAGCGCGAAGACGAGAAGGACTCCAATTAAGCACCCAACAACCTGCCCGACCGAAGGAGGAAGACGAAAACTTCAATAGTTCTCTAGGTCTCATCTCCCTAGCAGAAACATTAATATTATTCTGAATTTATTAACAATATATATTATTTAAAATAGAAAAATAACGTATAAGTATAAAGGTTGAAACATTTCTAAAATACTATTTTTATTTAATTAATTCACTAATAAAAATAAAAAATAATTTTTTTCTTTACCAGATCATATTTAATATTATTTTCGCAATAATTTGCATTCATGCATCAGGTGAAAGGAAAAAACTTTACACAAAAAAGTAGAGTTACGTTCCATCCAAAGACGTCTAAACATAACAATTTAGGATTATCCAAGAGCAAGAATAACTCCCATGATCTCAACATATAAAAAATTTTGAATCTCCAAGTAAAAAGAGAAGCTACCAATATAATCATTCGGCTACCTCTAAAAATGTCATCCTAAACAACTATACTAAACAACCCCTAACTACACAATTAGTGTTAACTTTGACCAAACTCACATACAGAAAAATACAAACAACTTACTTTCCCATGTGTTGATGTCAATTGCGAAATAGAAAAGTCACTAATATCATTATGTATGGATTTGGTAGAAAAGTTATGTGAGATAGGGGACTGGGTAGAAGATAAATGGAGCTAGAATCTATGTTGGAGAACAGAATGGTTTGATTGAGAAAACATTCAACTTCAGGATTTGATGACTAAAATTGAAAATATTAATCTATCCAAATCCAATAGTGATTAGTGGAAGTGGAGAAATGAGGCCTCCAATTCTTACTCAGTGAATTCAGTATATAAAATGTTGCATAATCGTATCTCTAGTGAAGTTAATGATTTGTTTACCAACTTATAGAAAATCAAATGTCTACCATCAACTCTTTTCTTTGCTTGGAGGTGCTCAGTGATAGGGTAGCAACTAAATAAAATCGATCACAAAAAATTAGTCACCAAATTAGTCACAGAAAATCAATCACAAAATCAGTGACTGTATCACTTTCCCTCTCCCAAATTAATTTTAAAAATATTAAATATATTAATAATAATAACAATAATATTAATAATTATTATAATAATATTATTAACAATATAAATAATATTATTAATTAAATAATAATACTAATAATACTAATAATAATACTAACAATAATAGTAGTGATAATGAAGGTTAAAGGGTTTTATGTTGGTGCCCTCAAACTAGATGAAAGGGTCATAGCCTTCATCACTGCTTGGATGCTGATACCAAAGGGGAGAAATCATGTTGTGCTAAATGAAGAAGATCTAGTGTTGATCTACTACATTATAAAGAACATCAAGGTAAACTAGATACATGTCTTCAAGGAGCACATGCTGAAATTCGTTAGGTTAAGTGATTATCGTTTTCCTTATATAATTCTTGTTTCTAAATTTCTGCAATGTTTTGAAGTTAACCTTGATGAAGAACTAACATAGGTGGTAAAACCATCTCATGAGATTAAAAATGGTTCTATAAACAAAATGGGGTTTATAAAAGTGCATAACACATGGATCAACAAAGAGGAAGACTCTACTGGTACCTCTGTTGGACCAAGTGGAAATGCAGAAACTGATGATGGTGTTGGACCTAATGCCTATGCTGAAGAAGACTACACATGCATGCTCTTGTAAGTTATGAACCGCCAGTGGATCATGGGATTCCTATGTCTCAGTTTGAAAAACTGATGATTAATCGCATAGACACAATGGCATGTGATCAAGAAGAGCACTATGGGTTCCGTGCAACAAGATTTCAACATCTGGATGAGCAAATTGAAGTTGTTCAGACCCAGCTTGCTGAGTTCCAGTATGGAAGGGAGATTTAAAGATTGTATCATCTTGCCTTTGTCTTTGAATTATTTCCTCTCTACCTATGTTTTGTAATCCTACTTAATTTATGTAACTCCTTATCTTTTTTCTATTTGCAAAGACAAATGGGGGAGATAACTATCGTTGGTTTGTAATTTTTTAAATTTATGCATTTTACACTGTTTGAACAATTATGTTTCTACTATATTGCATGGTTTTGCATAAACTACTCTTTTCATAAATTCCGTTAAAACCTTTTTTTCTTATAGTGTTAGACTCTCGTTAAGTACATGGTATTATTTTTTTGGATTTTTTGAAATGTTGAATGATGGGACTAATGTTATATAAACTTATATATTTTTTTTATAAGGATTGAAATATCCCTTAAATGCTTCAATTAATTTTTTTTTTTTATACTGATGAAAAAATGAGTAAAAGTTGAACTGGAATTAGAGAATTCTTAAATAATTATTTAATAAAAAAATAATTGTAAAGTTTTTTTTAATAAGATAAAATAAAATTAATATTTAATAATGAGAGAAAAATAGTTTAACTTTTAATAAAGATCGATCAAAGTACTCAAATAAGTTAAATAAAAAGCAAACCACAATATACATTCAAAGTAATTCATAACAATAATCTCCTAAGACAACTAATAATTGATATATCTTTCAGACGAATTATGATCTTGTTGATGATTTATGTTTGTTCATTATTTTCCTTCTAATAGTATTGTTGGTGATTTTTTTTTTCTTTGTGCAATAGAGTTGGTAGGTACTGTAGGACCTCACCATGAAATGTCTTCATGGGCTAAAATACGAAATTTGATTTACAACTATGCTCATCATTGGTTAATAATCACTTCTCATTTATTGTTATCCTTATCCGTCTTAGTTGATTAATCTATTCAACTTATCGAGTAGAAGATATTTATGCATGTTATATTGCTCTGGACGTAATTAGTTTGAATTTTATAAAACCTGAACAATGTGAAGGTATGCTAATATGGGATTACGATTCAAAAGAGAAAAAAGAGAAGAGAAGAGAGATAGAAAAACAGAATAGGGAGGATAGAGACACACAAGATAATATGAGAGACCAAATAATATTTATGTTATTATTGTTGAAGATTCCACATCGACTAGAGATGAGGACAATTCATTGTATATAAGGGAGTGCAAACCTCACCTCATGAATCGATTTTATGGGGTTGAGTTAGGTTTAAAGTTTATTTCGTAATATGGTATCAGAGTCATATAAAACTTATCCAAACAAATGTTTGTTGGCCTTTTCAGACCATCCGCTATTGGATCGTTATCGGACCACCCATCATATGTTATCCTACGCACAAGCTGAATGCAAACCTCACCTCATATTAAGCTTAAAATCCACTTTATATGATTCCAATGGTTAAAATACACAACAATCATCTTTGTTCATATTTTCATAAGGTATAAAATTCTAATTAATTACCGTCAACAAATTAAGGGAAGTTAACTATGGTAGGAAGAATATGTATGCCACAATCTTCAGCCTCCAATCTCCAATTTTTCTAGAGTTGCACAACCCTCAACAGAAGTAGCCGAACACAATCTTCATCCGCAACAAGTTATGTGTCTACTTAATAAATTATTTGACTAAGTCAGGAGTTCAATTTGTGAAGTACAATTCCAAGGAAGATAAGTCTGCAAATGATGAGAGAAATGGACAAATAATGGTATTATTAGTGACATCTATGGCGTCAACATGCTTGAGGTATCTTAATTAATCAATTCTTTACGTTCTCAGCTTCTCTATTGACCCACCAATCTTAACACTACAAAAAAAATCACTTTTAGCGACCACCAAATTCGGTCGCTAAAATCACTATAATCGGTCGCTAATCATATCTGCGACCGAAACAGTCACCAAATAAAGATGGAAGCGAAAACCCTGGTCGCAAAACCGTTAGCGACCGAATTATAAAGTGGTCGCTAATTTGCAACCGAAATTTCGGTGGCTAAATCGGTCGTAGGGAATTTGGTCACCAAAATTTAGAAACTAAATTAGCAACCGAAAATTCGGTTGCTAAATTTGTCGCAGATAAATTTAGTCACCATAATTCGAAAACCAAATTAGCAACCAAAATTGCAGTGACTAAATCGGTCGCAGAAAATTTGGTCACAGAAATTCAAAACCCAAATTAGCTACCCAAATTTCGGTGGCTGAATTAGAAGGTGATAACGACCACCATTTTTGGTCGCTAAAAAGAAATCTTTTGGTGACTATTTTGGTGGCTAAATGGAGACTTCTACAGCGACAAATTTGATTTTGGTGGCTAAATAGCCACCAAATCAATTTCGGTGGCTATTTTTATTTGTATTATTAATACCTATTTAAAATGGTATTTTGACCATTTTATAAAAAAATTCAGACCTGCTTATAGAGATACTCAA
>Ga0123342_1008631_pt1 | contig 12684 bp, 11 predicted proteins | sample Turbeawhitnodule_FD_89960 | JGI IMG/M metagenome (GOLD analysis project Ga0123342, IMG submission 89960) | Root nodule microbial communities of legume samples collected from Mexico - Turtle bean Mexico white nodule | ecosystem: Host-associated > Plants > Roots > Nodule | place: Mexico: Nepantla...
AAAAAAAAACATTTTACATAACATACTTAATAAAGAGAAAAAAAAAAAAAAAAAAAAAAAAAATAATTTTTAATTTAAAAAAAAAAAAAAAAAACACATAAACACGATTGAATACATCTTGAGTCAAGTCCTCTAAGTACAATATAATTTATTTAATAAATAAATAAATAATTAATTATAAATTATTGAATTTGGGTTAACAATCGTAGTAGGTTGTAGAGTTTTTTTATAGGACAAACCATGAAAATGCAGGAATAATTGTTGGGTGACTAATTGATGTAATAATTATATATAAGTCAACCACAAAATATTTTAACTAAAAACATTTTATATATGTGAGTAGTGAGAAAGCAATAAAAAGTAAAGTGAGTCTTAAATCTAATGCAGTTGAAAGTCAACCAAGGTAGATAAACAATTATTGTTGATGGATATGAGCATCAATCATCAACATTATTAATAATTAGGGTAAACAACACGAACTTGCACCAATTTTATTTTTTATTTCAACAAAGTTCAATGTATTTACATATTCTTCACTCAATTAATTTCTTATTTATTATTTTCTCCAATTATGTGTCTCAACTGGTTTTTCAACCCTTCAATTATCACTCCACCAAAATTAATTTATTTGAAGAGGGAAAATAATAAAAAAAAATAAGAAGTGAGAATAATCAATTTTGTACATGCAGAGAATAAAGAATATAATTATTTAATCTACTACTGTATTTTGTCCACAATTTTTTAAATTACATATCATTGCATTTTTTTTAATATTTATCAGTGGCTTAGTTGGACCAAACCTATTTGTTTCAATTTAAGCTTCAAAATAAAAAAAGAAAAAGGGTGTCGTAGTCTTTAAATTGGAAAGTATTTTGACAATATGCAATTACAGGTTGGAGAAATAATTTAAAGAATTTACAAAAAAAAAAGATTAATTAAGATAGTAAAATAAATTAAGCTTTTAGATTGGTCATTTTAATTTATAAATAGATGAAAAAACTTCTCAAAAGTCAAGAGCATGGAGAAAATTTTATTTTTATTTCCATTTTTTTTTCATTTTACTTCTTTATTCTCTTATAAATGTATAATCCAATTTTTTTTTATTCAGTTCTCAAAGGTTAAAACACAAACACACACACACATATATATATATATATATATATATATATATATATATATATATTGTTAATTATTTATGTATAATCATACTAATTTACTTTTAAAAAATAAGAATAATAGTTTTACGTCTATTTAAGACTCAACCTACTCCTCTCTATTGAAATTAACACAGAACTTAAATTTCATGAATAAATGTATGATATAAAAAAAAACATTTTGACAAAAATATCAATGATTTACATCTAACTGAATACTCTTGTACATATTGATAAATTTATTTGTTTTGAACAATTTTCTGAATATAAAATTATGTTTTATTTTTTTAGTTGAATTTGAAAACTGATTGAAGATAAATTGAAAAAAAATGTTGTATTAGTTTAAAAGATAATAATTTATAATGAGTATTATAACATTGTAATTAAATATTATAATTGCAAGCAAACAAAAATCATATTTCCCTGAAATTATTAAGTTATATAAAAATATTAAACATTGTAAAATAGATGTATTGGTTATAAAATACTATTGACAATATCTGTGATTAATAAATAGTTTTTTAAAAGTAAAGTCACAGATATTTTTCAAAATTAAGTATCCTTAAGGAATTTAATTATATCAAAATATATAACAAGATGAAAATGTGATGTATTTAAAGATGGGTCACAGGCTAATAAATATCCGATGAGGGACAAAGGCATCAAGATCATAGGTGATATTTTCAAGGCTAATAAAACACAACACATTTTTCTAACATTCAACAGTGTTTACTCAGAGTTAGGTCCCTGGTCATTTTCACCAAGTCATGGAAAAAAATTCCCAAGATCTTCAAAACAGCATAAGAAAATCTTAATCCATTTGTTTAGTTTCCTTAATTGCCATGATTAACAAATCACAAAGCTAGAAAGAAGAAGGGTTATAGAGAGTTGACACAGAAACCAAGAACATGAAGGTTTTTGGTTAGTGATGTAGAGTTATGACATAGGGGCTGTGCCTATGACTGCCCAAGAAAGCTCCATGTGAGGCTCTTTGCATAGTACAAAAGACTTTTGATTAATCAATCAAATAAAATACGCCCCACACACAGTTGGAAGAAAGAACCTTTCACACACACACATTATTAATACATGAAGCAATGAATTATTATACAACTCTGTATTATATACTGTCATATTCCATAGCTTTCACACATACATACACAAATGTGTGTGTACTATATTGTATTGTTACGTTCTGATGATAGCTTCTACACCACACTCCTTAAATTTTGCTACAAATAAAGGCTTCTTTCCACGTTTGCATCTATCCCAAAAGGGCTTTAAATAGGCCTTTAAAGTCCTCAACATTGCATGAAGAGTTAGCTGCTGCTGCTGCTGATATCTTGTTTCCCTTCCACCCTCTCACTCTTTGGTGCCCTTTTCTGTGTTTGTTTCCTAATTGTTCCCAGCCATGATGTTGGGTTCTGTGTTGGAGTTCATCACTCAAGCTGCTTCCAGCTCAGCATTCATCTTCTGCTTCTGCAATTTGATCATAGTCATCATTCTGGTGGACTTGAAGCCTAGCCTCAGCATTCATCAAAAAAGTGAAATTCATCTTCTAGAGGGTGCAAATGATCAGAAACAAGGAGCAAGAGCAAATTCTAAGTCCCTAGTGGAGAAAGACACAACAGCAATGCCACAAGGAATGGAAGTGACACATGATGATGAAGCAGAAACAGTTGAGAACATTGAAATTGAAGGCAATGAAGATGAAGAAAAGGTGGAACAGGGAAAGGATGATGAACTGAGGAAAAGAGTGGAAGAATTTATTCAGAAAGTTAACAAAGGGTGGAAGGAAGAATTGTTGAGCACATCAAGCTTGGTATAGTACTCAAATGATGAGGAAAGTTAGGCCTTAACATTGGGTTATTGAAAACTTTTGAGTCTTGTGTTGGATTTTGCTGTGTTGTATCATTCAAGAAAATAACATAAATAGAAATAGTTGTTTATATGTGCATATACATAATCAACCCCTCTGGTTTGGACTAGAAATCAATTCCTCTTGCTTTTTGTGTTTTGGAGGCAATTGTTCCAACATGTCAGCCATGGTACCTTGGTATGTCAAACCAGAAAATGAATGAAAGTTTAAGTGATTGAGTTTGCTTGAAAGATAGAAGATAAGAAATTCCAATGCAGAACTTTATTCTTAATGCTTATGGATAAGGGAAAAAAGTTATGTGCACAAAGATCATGCTTGGAAGCAGCATATGTAGGGAATTTTTCTTTTCTTGTGTGGGAATTTCTTTATTGCTATATATATTCCATTTCTTTTCACTATGCACAGCCACAACCCAACAAATTGCCTCTGTTTCTTTCTGATAATTGGTATGAAGCATCTAGCAAAAAGGTTCATCCTAAAGCTCAAGAAATGGAGCTAAATTGTTTGTATAAAAAATCATGATTCTCATAAAAAATGATTTTTTTTCAATTATCAAGTATCATCACTCTTTAGCCTTTATGATAGTTTAATTGAAATGGTTGAATGGTTCCTGCACTTTATTTTTTCTGTATAGTAACAGCACTTTATCTAGGAATCAGTTATTGTTGTGTAAGATCCACACATGGAAGAGTTTCTAATATAGTAATTGAATCAGTCCTTTCATAAAATCAACAAGTTAAAGTCTATTCATTTCTGAAAAGTTATAATCAAATATCCTTTTCTCAAATTCACAGAACAGAAATTCTTGCACTTTATTTGTTGCTTCATTTCATGATATATATATATACCAAGAAATATAAAACATCCTAAATCCTGTAATAACTCTAAGTTAGGTCAACCTTTAACAATTTTTTTACTGAATTAGGTTTTTATTGAGAAAGTTAGGGTTTAAAACAAGAAACCATTTAAGTTTAAACAGTTACCTTATTTAATAAACATAAATAATATAATATCATAGTTGTTGTGTTAATTTTTTTATTGTAATGCACAGAAATTATTATTTTTATTTAAATATTTTGATCTGTTGGTTTATTTAAAAACTTAAGCCTATAAAACCTAATAAAAAATAGGTTTATTATACTATTTTTGTTAACACAAAACATTTTGAATAAGCTCTAAAGCCATTCAACAGTTCTAATTTTGTTCCTATGTTTGATAATAGGTCAGTCCTTTTTAATTTTTAATACTTTTAATTTTCTTTTTTTTTTTTTTTTCTAATTTGCTTGTTTAGTAAAAAATGATTAATAAATGTACTTGTAATGGTAATAATTGTTTAACTAATGTTGATGTTGACGTGGCATTGGGCGAAGGAAGGGAATGAATAAGCCAATTTTTTTTTTCTAAAGTAGCAATGTTAAAAAAAACTCAAATATTATATTATAAGTATATTTATCCAAATAGCATTAGAATTTGATTTCTGATAATCGAATTTTGACCTTATTCTGATATATTATCATAAAAAAGTAAATCATAATTCGGTTCTCAAACAAACAAATTTTAACTTTTATTTTAATTTTTTAAAATTGAAATGGTAAGAGATTTTCTTTTAAAAAAATATTTTTTGATAATTTTTTTATAAACTCAAACTAGTTAACAAATGTTAACTAAATAATTAATATTTTTTATTTTTAATAAATTTATCAATTTATTTATGTAGTTTGTATTTTTTATTTATTTATTTATTTTTATAAAAAATTTCATGTTAGATATCACTATGCTACTTGACATCTCAGCTAGGCTAACACTTTAAGTAACAACAATCATTTGTCATTACATGAAAAAAATATTATTAAAAAAAGAAAATATAAAAATATGGGGAGATTAGACCAAAACTCATATGTTAACAAAAACGATACATAAGTAGAGTATACCAATTAATAAAGAATTCTAATAACAGACTAGATGGAAACCTATTATACCAATGAAATGATTATTTATGAATAAATCCTAAATTAGCCAACTTATCACTACACGCATTCCCTTCACGAAAAATTTGAGTAACCTTAAACCTGATTTTTCCATAGTAATTAAGACAAGTATTTCATTGATTACAAAGCATCCAAGAAACATTTGTTCTAGCAGTAAACACAGCACAAACCAAGGCAGAGTCACATTTCAGCCAGACATTAGTAAGTCCCAACTTTTGAGCTTCCTCTAAAGCATATATAACTTCATAAAATTTAACAACCAAAGCAGTCTGAACGTCAAGAAACACAAAGAAAGCTCCAATAAACTCCCTCATACTCCCATGGAAAATACCTCCACAAGTGGCAAGACTTGGATAACCCATAGCAGTCCCATCAATGTTAATTTTAACCCAGCCTGGTGAAGGAAACTCTCATCTAACAGGAAGAGGACGAAGAACTTTACCAGTACGAGTATTAATACCAAAAAACTTAATCACATTGAAATTCATCATATCATTCTTCATTGAAGCTTTAGACAACTTTCCCACTAGACAAGTTAAATCTTTAATAACTAAAATAGCCCTAGAAACCTCAATCTTATCCTGAAAACGATCATAATTCTTCATACATCATAGCATCCAAATAGAAAAAGTTATCACAACAAGCTTAATCAATTTAACCAAAGGACTACCATCACTCTTAATAAAAGAAAGAAGATCATCCTTATTAGAGAAATGAGAAGTAGGAAAAATCTCCCGAACCCAACTCCAAATATACAAAGCATTAGGGCATTCAAAAAGTAAATGATGAATACATTTCTCATGCTTTTCACAAAGCGTACACATGGAACAAATATGGAGACCTTTATTTTGAATATGACGATCTGTAGGAAGCCGTCCATGAAATTTTTTCCAAAGGACAAGAGTTCTGGAAGGTGGGATATCTAAAGACCAAATAAATTTACCCCAACCAAAGGGAACTCCTGGTTCCAAGATAAAAGTCCTAGCCGATTTAAGAGTGAACCGACCAGACTCATATAGAATCCAATTAGAAAAATCCTGATATGCCATAACCATGATATGACTAAAAAGATGAGGTATTTGTTGTAAAGACAACGAAATATTCCAATCACGACCTGCCCAAAACTGAGAAACTGTATCCGAAATGTTAATACCATCAGATAACCTTGCAATATGTGTTAAAAGGAGTAGTAGAACACCATTTATCATTCCAAAAATTAATAAAATAACCTGTACCAACAGTCCAAGAAGTATAATAAAGTATAGTAGAATAAAACTGCTTAATTTCAGGCTAAAGAAATGACGATCTATAAACTATTTTAAACTCGTATTTTGATTTAAGAACCCTAGCTTTTAAGAGCAAAGACCAAGACCTATTGCTATAAGTAAAGTTCCAAGAAAACTTAAGAAGATATGCATTATTTTCATGGTGAAGGCTAATAATCTTCAAACCTTCATTCTCAAGGGAAGAACAAATCGTAGCCCAATTAACAGTAGTTATGCCTTTCTTCAGAATATCTCTAGTTTATATCAAATTTCGACACCATTGCTCAACTTGCTTAATAAGAGAAATAGACCATTTATACAAATTAAAACTATATGCTAGAATTTCCGTAATCACCGTATTGACCAACTGAATACGACCCATCATGCTAAGAAATTTACCTTTCCAAGATGCTAACTTTAATTTGACTTTATTCGTCAAAGGTTGCAAAAAATGACTCTTTGGAGCACCAACAAAGATAGGCACTCCTAAATAATTGAAAGGCAAGCAACCATGGCTACAAGAAAGAATATATTGAATTTTGGTGACAAATCTTGCAGAATTATCCATGGTGAAAAAACTACTCTTAGAATTGTTAACATATTGACCCGAGAAATCACCATATGTTTTAAGAAAAGTATTCAAATTTCTAAGAGACTTATTATCCGCCCTACAGAAGAAAAAAAATGTCATCAACATACAAAACATGGGAGGGAGTGAGAAAAACTTGCGGACCAGCCATATGTATAATCTTCTTATCATTCACAAGCTTAGAAAGACCTCTACTAAGAACTTCCTCTGCAAGACAGAAAAGTAAAGGAGACAAATGATCACCTTGTCTAACCCCTCTACTACAAGGAAAAAAACCACCAGACTGCCATTTATTCTGATAAAAAGCATAACATACCGGAGAATAGTACTAATCTAACCGACAAACGATGGGTGAAAACCAAAGCGCGTCAAAACTAATAATAAAAATTTCCAACTCAGAGTATCAAAGGCTTTATGAATATCAACTTTGTATGCCACATTACCTCCTCGAACCTTTTTAGAGAGCATGTTAATAGCCTTTGAAGTAATACCAATACAATCTTGAATCTGTCTCCCCTGCACAAACTCATACTGATTAGGAGAAATTATTCTGGCAGCCACAAGGGCAAGTCGATATGCCAAAATCTTGGAAATAATCTTAAACTTAAAATTAGTAATAGCTATTGGCCTGTAATCTTTGATGGATTCAACACCCAGAAACTTAGGAATAAGAGATACCACATTACTGTTCATTCCAGGGAGAACCCAATTTTTCTTATAAAATTGTTGGACAACATTGCAAACATCTGCCCCGATAATATCCCAACAAGAATGATAAAAAACACCACCCAAACCATCAGGACCAGGGGCACTATTACCATTAAGGTTGAAAACAACATTCTTGATTTCCAAAAAAACCAAGACATTTCATCAACATCATATTCTCCTCAGAGAAAACCATATTAGGAACATAAGTACCAATAAAATCTTCCATATTACTTGTATCTTGATCATGAGAAATAGACTCAGCATAAAAAGTTTTATAAAAGTCCAGTTCCTCAATGATTTTAGGATCCTCAATAACCACATTATCAATCCGTAAATGATGAATCCCACCAGAATTATTTCGCCTTTTAACCACATCATGGAAAAAAGCAATATTTCTATCCCCATCTTTAAACCAAAGCATCTTAGCTCTTTCTTTCCAAAACAAATATTGACAGTGAAGAGCATGATCAAGCTCCTCCTTAGCTATCTTTTCTTGATAGAGAAGCCCATCAATATCAGACATACTAGGAGTCTCTAAATTTTGTTGAATACCAAGGAGGAGACCCTGCTTAAGAATAACTGCATTGTGAACATTACCAAAAGAGTTTTTATTCCAATCACGAAGCTCAATTTTCAACCTTTTTAACTTATGTTGCAAAATAAACATAGGACACCCAACAACCTTATTATTCCAAGAGTCATGAATAAGCTTCAAACATGAACTGTCCTGAAGCCACATAGAAAAGAAACGAAAATTGCTAACCTTCTTCAAAGAATTATTGGCAAGATTAGCAAGAATAAGGGAATGGTCAGAACAATTCCTAACAAGAACCTGATAAGAACACGAATCCCATTCATCCATACATACTCCGTTACATAAAGCTCTATCCAGTCTTCTATGAATTCTATGCAACCCTCTTCTTCCGTTACACCAAGTATAATTAGATCCAGTAAAAGGAATATAATCAAGATCATTAGTATTAACCCAATCAAGGAAATCATTACAAGAAACCTGATTAGGAGCCACCCCCCCCCCCCCTTTCAATTCACCCGCCCTTAGAACAACATTAAAATCTCCAAAAATACAAACACCTGCAAAGCTAAAACATTTATCATGCAAATGACAAGATACAAAAATAAACTGATCATTTACCGAGAAATTTTGGACCAGATTAGGGATTGACAAACACCAAAGCTTTGCAGACTTATTAACAATAGAAAACGTAGCCACTAAATGCATATCAACATATTTGAAAAGGACTTCAAAAGCATCAGTGTACGACACCATTAGTTCAGCAAGAAAAACCAGAAGGGGTTTATGTAATTTAAGTAAACTAAGCAACATATCTATAGTTTTGTGGTTTCCCAGTCCTCTAACGTTCCAGAAAAAATGAGACCTTCATTGCGACGTTATGGTGAGAACTGCCTTGGTAGTTTTTTTGGTTTTACCAATCCCCTTAGGTGGTCTCCCGGGTTTTCTTTTAGTACGAACTATTTCCTCCCCAGTATCACTGTCATCCTCCATCTCATTAGGATCAACCCAAAATTTTGACCCAATATGATTTTCACCAGTGATATGGTCATAATTAAATTCAACAATGGCAGTAGATGTACTAATATAAGGATCACCTCCCACATTTGTAGTTTCCAAACTCTCGAGAGAGGAAAAGTGATTTTGCAGGACCAACAACGGGGATGGTATAGTCACAATTACAGACATGTGATGACCATCCATAGGATTAGTGAATGGTGTTGTAGACACTACAGGTGAAGTAGCCCTCTGAAGAGATGGATCCCCCAAAGGAGGTGAGACCTCCACATGAAGATCCTCAATAGGAGCATGAGACTCTAAGCCCTTGCCTTGCATAATAGTAGGTAGCATTCCTTGTTCTGGAAAATCGAAAGTATGAGTGGATAACCCTTTCCTTGATTCGTGATCCGAGACATCCTCAAGAGAGGCATATCAGCAAAATCATTATCCAGTCCTCCTGGTTTATCAGAAGCAAGGTGACCCAAGGGTGACCCTGCATTAGCCTCGCCAGGAACAACAACGTTTGAATTATCTGTGGGGCCTTCCACGAGCTTCGACTGCGAATCTTTCTTCCGATATTATTGATGTTGTTTAGGAGCCACAATCCTCCCCTTATCCCGTTCATCATAAACTATCTTCTGAAAAGATTTTTGTTGTGGTCCAGGACACGACTCTGATCATGTATGACCCGACACTGAGCAAGCTCATGCCCTATCATCTTACAATGAGAGCAAAAAGGAGGTAGCCATTCATATTCCACACCAACTACAAAAGTGTAGTATGGACGTTCAACCAAGAGTTGATTGTGAAGAGAGGACAACATATCAATATCCACCAACACTCTAGCAAACATACCCTTCTTCTTCCTCATAGTATTCTCATCCAAATACAAAGGAGTACCAAGACCTTTGATGATGGAAAAAATCGCCCTTGATCTCCAATACCCCAAAGGCAACCTATATAGTTGAATCCAGGCTTGAGTTTTGGTACTCTTCATAGTAGCTGGAACAAAGTTTTTTGTCCAAGCAAACAATCTCAAGAAACCCGGAGATAACATCAAGAAACCCATCTCGAGGGCCCATCGCATGTCTTCTAAGGAATCGAACTCAAACTCATAGAAACCTTTCCCGAGAGGAATTGTTTTGCACGGTCCAAGAGCCTTCCACACCAGTTGCAATTTTTTTGTTAAATTCAGGTGTGTAAGGGGTTTATCTCCCTTAGAAAGAATAACTCGACCATGAAGATGGGTCTTGCAATCCTCAAGTCCAGCCAAGTAATTTGTCTCATCTATTCGGACCACAATCATGTCTCCCTTAATACAAGGAGTGGGTAATTCAGACAAAGGAATATCACATGTAGCTCCCAAAGTCTGAGCAAAAGTTTTCCTTTGGCCAGGCTTATCATAAACCGTCTTCGTAGGAGATATTTCACAATCCTTCAAACAAGTCCATGGGAAAAGGAAACCCTTAGAAACCTCCACCATTCCAAAAGTCACTACTCACCACACCACCCCCGCACAACCGTACCACCACAACACCAAATCTTGAGTTTACCACAAATTTTGATAAAAGTCTTGACTTTACCACAAATTTTGGTAAAAATCTTGACTTTATCACAAATTAGAAGTGGCTACATGAAAAATGTGGAAACTTTTTGTGTGCAATAGAAGTTCCAAGAAGAAACTCCTTTATAAAGAAAAAGATTTAAGGAAAGAATACATCTTGTACACAGACGTAGGACGTAGAGAGTCGTCGCACTACCACCAGCATCTTGGCAGACTAACGCATTGCCTCCAACCAACATCCACGACCCCTGTGCCACCACCGTCCACCACCAAGTTGGAGAATGAACATCCACCCACATAAACCCTAACCGCACCAAATCTTTTCGAAAAAGAGATAACAGAGCAAAAATATTTTGTCAAATATTAATCACCTCATTAACTAAGACAAGAGGCCAGGCTTTAAGCACTTGTTAGAGGCATGGCCGTGCCCAAGAACAGAAAACAACTTTAATGAAATGAAAGGAAAACAAGAAAACCTACTACCTAGTGCTCCAAGAGGCGCACACCGCCAATCCAAATGAAGTGGTCGGACGACTAAGACGACCCCAGTGGGCCGATCAGGAACTTGACCATTCAGCCACTTAACCACAATGAGAAGGTCACACGACAACACGTGACCGACCGACTCATGACAATGAGTCATGGGTTGACTAAGTCAGCAGGGTTTACTAAGGCCCCCAACAAAGGCCCATTAAGGTAATAAAAATAGTACACATTCCAAGAACCAAGTACGTCATTATCTACAGTACTATGACACCCGAGTGTCGACACTTTGACTGACTTGAGTGTTGGAGTGCCTTCTGCAGGTACCACCCCCGCCTGTGAAGCCAGACGACCGAGAGGAGGAAGGAGAAACAGGAAGCTTGGAGCGTCAGGGAATGACCGAAGGTAGAGGTAGAAGGAATCGTTCTCTAGGCCCCAAACCCATTCGAGAACAATTGGCGCCCACCGTGGGGCCGAGAGGACAGCGTGAGGAAGAGTGGTAGATGGTATCAACCCGTAGTATGGCTAGCAAGAGGATGTCAGAAGCAGACCAAGCAGCAATGATGATAGCTCCTCAAAAGGAGCTGGCCGAAATGAAGAAGGCACATGAGGAAGCAACCAAGAAGAATGAAGAAGAAATCAAGAACCTCCGAAAGGAGAACCAAGAGATGAAAAAGTTAGTACAGGGAGGACCGTCCCTAGCCCCGACCAACCAGGTCAGCAGGTTCTTCGCCACCGCTGTCGGCCCCTATACCGAGAGAGAGCCGAAGAACAAGAACCTCACTTTAGAGATGGATGGTGAGTCTCACCCCAACAGGACGATGAACACGACTGATACTGCTACGACCGACCATCGTCACCCTTTAACTGACTTCGTCATGGAGGCTCCTCTACTGGACAAGTGGAAAGGATTCAATAGAGATCGGTATGATGGGACAACCGATCTTGATGAACAAATGGATGCATATACCACTCATATAAGTCTGTATACGACCGATTGACACGGTCTTGTGCCGAGTATTTCCAATTCTTTGAAAGGAGGAGCTTTGAATTGGTTCACGAAGCTCCCTCCGAACTCGGTAAATTGTGTTGAACCAAGTGGTGTTCAATGTTTTGAAGAATCCAAATCCTTTGAAGGATGATGAAGCCTCTGCTTTGCTTGATGCTGCTGTGCTGGTTTTAGCCTTATTCTGGGTAGTTCAATGTTGTAATCAACACTTAGATTAAATCTCAAAGCAATTAGCATCTCAATTTTTTCAAAGCAAAATGTTTTTAAAACTAAGTTGAAACAACCGATTGTTTTGTCGAAACAACCGATTGTTTACACTTAGGTGTTTTGAGAAAGTTTGAAAACTGTTTTTGAATGGTAAAGTTTGTTAAGAAACAAAACAACCGATTGATTCGAGGAAACAATCGATTGTTTGTTTTAAAACCATAACAGAAAAACTGTTTTCTTTGATTGAGCTTTAAATGCTTTAACTGAATACGCTCCAGTCATTAAATGCTTTGACCAATCAATTTTA
>Ga0123342_1008632_pt1 | contig 12682 bp, 4 predicted proteins | sample Turbeawhitnodule_FD_89960 | JGI IMG/M metagenome (GOLD analysis project Ga0123342, IMG submission 89960) | Root nodule microbial communities of legume samples collected from Mexico - Turtle bean Mexico white nodule | ecosystem: Host-associated > Plants > Roots > Nodule | place: Mexico: Nepantla...
GCAAATTTGAAGCACTGCAAAGTTTGTTTTTGTTATGTTTTGAGAAGATTTGTATTAGGTGGGACTTGAAATTAAGCCAAGGTGGAGATTTGTTGATTTTGGCTTAATCCCAAGTCCCACATCAGTGGGTTCATTGTTTGGGAAGAAGGTTTGAGGGTTATAAATTAACATCTCCTCCTTCACTGTTAAATATCCCAAATTTGTAATATCTTCTCCCATAATAATAAAAGTGGGTTGTTTCAGCTGTGCTCGGAGATTAGGTTAAATTGGCCGAACTCCGTTAACAATTTTCTAGTGTGTTTTTTCCTCTTTATCTCTTTTATTATTCCGCTTTATTTATTCAATATTATTTGTCGGGTAGCTCTGTTAGGGTTCTGTTTTATTGGGAAAATTACCCGTTTTTCCCAACATTGTCGAGGTATGTTGAGTTATTTTAGCAAGAAATACTTAAGTTAAGATGAGAATTTAACTTTATTGTTTTAGTGATAGTGTTCAGCATATTAACTCAAAGGAGATATCATGATTTATTGATTGTTTAAAAATTTATAGATTAAAATATCATATGATAATAAATTTAATAAAATTCTTGCATCAAACTTTGTGAAGTAAGATTTAATCTTAGACTACATTCTCTCGACCAGTAAGTAAGATTTAATAAAAGTAATAGCATATTAGTCATTGGCAATTGTTTAGTATGTGTCGTGTAAGGGTGAGGGATGAGTCTATTGATACAAATGCCTTGAACAAAAGTATCTCACTATTTATTAAAAATATCATGAAGTATGGGCTGGTCAATACACAATACTGGTAAAGGAGTTAAGAAAATGGATTATAATTAGTATTTACCAAACATAAAATATGGTTCCAAGATTGGTGAAACTTCATTTGATACTAAAGTAGAATTAGACAAAAAAAAATATACCCACTTAAAAATAACCTGAATCAGTATAGTACTTGAATCAACAAGTTAATACCATGTTCAACACAGACCTTCTCCAGCTAAAATAATCAGTACAAAAAAAAATCTATTCATGGATGCCTCAAAATGGAAGAAGATTGGAAGTAAATAGAGAAAAAGGAGGAGAAAGAACCTGAGATGGTGAAATTGTTGTGAAATATGATTAATCTTCAGCAATCAAATCACCTTTTCCACAACTCATTAAGTGCTTTCAGATTCATCCAATACAATGGTTCATGCTTTATATAATAATTTCTCAAGTTAAAACCAGTTTTTCAAAGTCAACACATGGATGAACACTATCCAAAAATGAATGGCTATAAGTTTCAGTTCATTAATGGATTATTTGGTGAATAATATTAATGTATGGACACATTGTGTCATATTCATGCCAACTAAGCTTCAAATATGAAATTACAATGCTACCCATTTCTATGTTATTCAATTACTCTTTTAGTTGGATTTTTTTTTTAATTTTATGTTTGCATAAAGGATGCTTAAAATTATATATTAATTTTTTTCTAACGTATTAATGTATATCTAAATTAACATTGTAATATTCCTCTCTCTTGTATTATAGAGTCTATAAATTCATTATTTTACGCTTCATAGCACTAAAATTTAGTTATGGTTGACCGGGTTATACAGTTTAAAAAAGTATATCAAGTATATAAAGAAGTTTTCCATTTGTTTTCATGGTATACCAATTCCACTATCCAAACATGCAACCTTTTTTCTTATATAAGGGAATATGATCACAGTTCAAAATCATGAAACTTCAGTGAGTACGAAAGAGTGTAGAAGATCAATAAATATTTAAAAAACAAATACATAATGCAAGTGATATTAAAAAATATCAAATATGAAAAAAAATGTTCAAGGAAAGTGGAGAAAATAAACTATAAAGAGATTTTAAATTATGTTTACAAACCAATTAAACTATTTTAAAATAATTAATATAGCTCTTGTTTAAAATATTAAGAATGAATTTGAAATGTTTTAAGAAAAATAATAAAATATTAAAAATTAAATAAATTTACTCTCTTAATTCAACATATTAATATGAAAAACATGGGCCATAATGCTGCCCATCACTTTTAGTCTATGCAGCCCCTATTTAATTTATACAACCCCACGTCTCTATGTAATTTTCCTGAAATAGTTGGCCCAATCTGCTGGTCATATATTTTACTCTCTGCAGCCCCTAAACCCTATTTAATTTATACACCCCCTACGTCACTATTTGTAATTTTGTTGAAAATGTTGGCCTAATCTGCTGCCCATATTTGTTACTCTCTACAGTTCCTATTTAATTTATACACCTCCACGTCACTACTTGTAATTTTCTTGAAAAACTTGGCCCATTCTGTTGCCCAAATTTTTTACTCTCTGCAGTCCTTATTCTGCAGCACCAATATTTTTTTTAAACACCATAGAAAAATGAAAAACTTCTAAATATATTTAATTATTAAAATATAACCAATGAGAAAAAAAATAAAACTTATAAATTTGTATGGTACTTAATTATTACAACATTCAACATAATAATGGAAAAATAAAAATAAAAAATCTAAATCTACATCATTACAAGATATTCAATGAAAAAAAATAAAAACGCAATATCCTAAAATTATTTTTAAACGGTAATAATTTTTTTTCAAAAAAATATTATAACTTCTTTTATTAATTTCCTATCTTTTTATTAATTATGTATCCTTTTATTAATTAACTCTCCAAAATCTGAAGTGATATTCTATCAATTATTAAACTGAAACTTTAATTCTCATCAGATTACATAACAACATTAAATCTTAATAAACTGAATTAAAAAAATTTAAAAAAATAATTTAATTTATACAAAAAAAAAATTAATTTAATGTATAAACAAAATTCATTTAATTTATACAATAAAAAGTTACTTTAATTTATACAAAAACAATTTAATTTAATTTATACAACAAAAAATTAATTTAATTTATACAAAAATTATTCATTTAATTTATACAACAAAAAGTTGTAACATCCCAGAAAATACATCTAATTATTACAATAGAAGTTCTACCGATTTCTATCCAGACTTAGAGTTTTTTTTTTCAAAATATTTCTATTACAAGATTATGACTTATAGAATACAAATATTAACAATATAAAGTTCAAAATTACATCCTAAAGTTCTCCAGGCCCTCTGACACCTGTATGATCATCTGCTCATGTACGTAATACATTCATTGCAATTCACAGCATAACAAGAAAAGCAAGGGTAAGCTAATGAAAATAAATTTAAGGAAAAAACTATTCTTAGGTCATTAGTTGAAATCTTTATAACTATTCTTGAATAAAGAGAACAAAATCTCAGGAAAAAAAAATTATTGAAATAAGTACTCCAAAAAAAAATATATATATAAAGCAATGTCACGTATACTCACCCAACTACGGAAGTTCTTGAATGTGTGATACTTTAGGGATTGATCAATCCTTCTTCTTCAAGATTCGTTTCCTGTTTTGGGTTTTCTACAAAAGACACAATGAAATTGAAATTCAAACGCTGACTATGGTTTGAACGAACCTTTAATATACCAAAACAGTTTTGGTTATAATTCAATTGAATCAGTTACAGTTGTCATAATACCTCATTGACTCTCGACATTCTTCTAATTTCAAATTATTGGCATGAGAAAAATACAATTATGATACGTTGTCGATTTTAGAAGATTCTTCTACAACTATAACACTTATTATGCGAATCATCATCCATAATAAGTTTATTCATTTATACAATAATTAGTTTATAGATTTATTTTACAATATTATTTTATAGGCCTCTAATGAGTTGCATTTGAATAAAGGTATAAAAATGTTTAAAACCATCATTACGCAATCACTCACCCAGAGTCTAGAGTCTGATTAATTTTAATGTTCATACATATACTCTTTTTTTTTGCGCAAGAGGAATAACAAGTAATCACATATATGCACATAGTAGAAAGAATTTATTCTCCTTCTAGAAAACATCAAATAGAAAAGTGTTTTGTTAACATTTTGTAAGAATCCAACCCTTTTTGGTACATCAAATGTTTTTAAGTCGTTCTTTGACTTTGTTTTCAAAACCAATCAAATTTTACTTCACACTTTCGTGAAGCTTATGCATCATTTCTTGGGTACACAGTGTTTGCCCCGATGTGTTCTTTCGCCCAAAGCCTTGTTGTTTAGGATAGATTGTTCTCTTTTCTCTTAATATTTTATTCCCCACTCCTCTTTTATCCACTTTTGCACAAGTTTTCCTTTCAAAAGCATGTTCATGTGCTCTCGCATTCATCATTTTCTCATCTTTTGTCAAACAATCCTTGCCCTCACCAGTTGTTGAAACTGCACTATGACCAAACTTCATGATTCTTGAGTTATTGATGTTTCTTGTTTTCCAAGTAGAAGTCCTTGTATTTCTTACATCTTCCAACATTTGTCCACTTTTAATCTTTGAGATAGCCCTTGAATGTGACTTATTATCTCGGTTCTCTATTGACACCAGCAAATTATTCTGAAAAAAGGAAACTTTAATAACTTAGAAAAGCTTCCACGCCATTTTTAAAAATGAATATATGTTTCAACCATTGGAGTGTTACCAAAATACATTATTTTAATACACTTTATCATAAAGAAAAGATATTTGGAAATTATACAATAATGAGTGAAATGCGTTGTTGATGTTTTCATTTTGAGAAATGAAATGGGAGAGTATTATTCAAAATCCAATGTTAATCTAAAAGGGATTCATGTACAACTAACCATATCAAAATATCCAATATTGGGTGATGGCATTCGGAGACCGGAAGGCTTCACAGTTCTCGAAGCATCAAATGAAACATAATTGCTTTCCTTTACCTCACTAAAAGTATTTGAGCACATGATTCCATTACCATCATGGGAACCGATGCTTTCAGTCAATGATGATGCAGGAAAGAACCCATCAGTGGATACTGAAGGTGATATGCAACAAAAGTTCTTTCCAACAGATGAATAAGTTTGGTGACAATTCTCTTGTGGGGTACGATTTTTAACTAGTGAAAATTCAGGTGATGATTGCCAGATAGAGAACCTTTTGTAGGGTGAACATAATCCATTAGAAGAGGCATTCATATGAGACTGAGAGCTCAATGATGAAAATTCCCCAGAGAGAGTAGTACAACTATTACTATCATTATATCTGCTGCCAGTCTTCAAGAGATTAGGTTTTTCTGTCAAACACTTTCCTGCAATAGTCCTTGCTTTAAATTCCATAGAATCAAGGATAGTAAGAAAGAAATGATATTTGTATTGCGTTTAGAAACCTTACCACTTGCTTTGACAGTTTTGCTTCCCTCATTGACTTCATTTGAAAACATAGGAATTCTTTTGGTGGGAGCTATTAGGGCATTTCTTCTAACTCGACTTTGTATCTTTGGTGGCTTTAGATGGGATGAGAGATCAGATCTTCCACATGCAGAAGAGAACTTTCAAAAGTAGAAAAATGTGTCAGTGTTGTGACTGGTAAAGGTAATCTTATACATGCATAAGGGCATACTTGACAATGAAATTGTGTTCTCAATTTTCAAATATCAATGTTTTTAATGCAGAGTTGAATATTGTATATAAGTCAGAATAAATAATATAAATAATATATAGACAGATGATAATTCTTTTTATCTTTCCATGCATTTACAACTTCCATATAGATAAATTTGTAAAAAAGATAAGATGAATTCTAATTTATTGTCATTTGTCACCAAACCTTATACTAAAAGTACGTGTCTATTAAACTCAACATGTATGACAAAATTCAAGAGACCCATTTTTTTCAACAAAAAGTATTTACCTTCCACAATGGTGAAACAAATGAAAGAAACACTTTGGCTAAAGATATATAATGATACCGACTATGTTGGTTTTGTTTTGTGACATAAAATTTACCTTTGAGTATTGTATGTTTTTGGTCCTTGGAAAAGTAAAACAAAATAGATATCATGTTCAAGTGCGGAAGTTGAATTTTGAGTTCTTGCTCAATGTGTGTGAAGAACTTTACATAAAGCTCATATTAGGTAATCTTAAAATAAAATTTGACATTTTTATATAATTTGTGAAAAAAACACAAAAGGCAAAGGCATAAACTTTTTGAATTTTTTTACAAATATTGTTCGATGAACTAAAAAAGAATTTCAAAACCTAAGTTCAAAAACTTCTCTTTCCTACGTTAGCATGTAATTTTATGAAAGTAGGAAAATAATAAATTAGTCAAAAAAATTATACTCGATAGTGCAGACCACATCCAGTTTTCAATTAACTGATTGAGTTTCACTATGCAACGTTGTAAGTTACAAAGAGTATTGTTTTGGCTCGTAGTCACTCTTGGCTAACCCATATGAGTGTTGTTTCATAACGTAGTCACTTCTGGCTAACCCGTCAAGTATTCTTGAACACTAAGTCACTTTTGGATAAAAACCCGACTATTGTTTTGCATCATAGCCACTTCTGGTTAACCTTGTTTAACAAATAGTCACTCCTGACTAACAAAAATATCACATGTTTTACTCACTAGAGAGGAGTAGCGTCTTTCGCCTATTACCAAGATTTAAGCTCTCTTTTCTAATTTTCCAAAGATGAACATAACAATGTACTTACAGAGCTTTTAGGGTATAAAAATATTTTTATAGTGTTTTGGCACTTTTCAATTCAAACTCGTTCTTGTCTTCTTGAAAGGTAGCTTTATGTAGGCATTGAAGAAAAAAGTCATTGCAAATCCTTTTTTGATCAATGAGCATGCATTGAATGCACTCCATGCATACATTAAATGATTTTCTCTTCTTTAAGCACCATCCCAATAGGTAGGTGTACTTATCTCTCCTTTGACATAATGTCTTTACTTGAATTTATGTAAATCACAAAGTCATACAAAGGAGATAAACATTTCTAGGATTGCAAAGCATACACCAGGAGTCATTGAAGTAAAACAACTTTAACTCATTTACCAAGAGAGTGTTGATGTACCATAAACTTTTGCAAATTCTTTTGGTCAGATGTAGGAATCAAATATTTTCTCTAACATAGAATAATCATAAAATATTCATAACATACAAGTTAGTTTAATACTATGTATATTAAGCACGACAATGTTTATCGTACGTAAAGAGAGTGAAAATCGTTTGACAAACAAAACACTTGCATCTTAGATGATAAAAAACATTTGTCTTAATGACAAATCTTGACCATGTCTTATACATTATAGTTATCAGCACTTAATCAAAATCATGAAACATTGAACTTTTCTCTATAAGTCAAAGATGAATTGTCCATAATCTCGTACAACAAGATAAGACTAAACATATTGTAATTGATAGGAACTTTATGAAAGATAATACTTTTATAGAGGTTTAATAGTCACAACTAATGTATGTACATGACTTTAGTTCACTGAGAGACTTCCTCAACGGAGATTCTAATATCTTGTAATAAAGTTAAAAATAACCGATATTCATTTGCCAACTTGAAAATATTATAAGGAGAAAATTATTGAAATAAAAATATCATAATATCTTTATATTAGAAAAAAAAATCATAGAATCTACAGATTTATTTCAATTTATTTTTTTAGAGTCTTATTATTTTTTTTATTAGCAATAAAGATTATATACATATAAAAGTAATTCAACTCTTAAGAGTCTTATTGTTAGTGGTGAAGGACTAGACAATGTAATTATCATTAGTTAATAAAAGAAATTCTCTCTTCCTTTTCCAAGAATTTGCATCATGAAAAAAAAAATGACCTTCACACAAATAATATTATAGTGCAAGAACGAACCTTCAATTTGGGAACACTGTCCCCATCCATCCTTGCTGTTGCTGAAAGTAAACAAAAAAGTAATATAATTTAGTAGAGTGGAATGCATGAAATCATCCATGAGTATTGTTTTTCATAATAAATATATAGTTACTATCAAATGTTATAAAACTTAAAAGTAATATCAAGGGATAGATATGAAGAGCAAATAAAACATTGACAATTATCAATAAAAAAAAATATTGTCTAATGTAGTAATTAACAGGGGGGAAAAGAAATTGACAGAACCCATATGCAAAAATGGATCATGTGTAGAAGCAGGACAAGGTTTATTCCCTATAGAGTATAGTAAATATGGAGGATATAGACACCCTCTTTTTAGATGAAAAAGGTATGACTTAAAAGAGTCATGATACTTTTTTTTTCTACACTTATTTAGAACTCTCAAAAATATTATTTTAATTATTTTTATATTATTTAATTACACATTTATTATATTATTAATTACAAGTATAATTTTTCGACCTAAAAATGTTATACTTACAAAAAGCTTTTTGAATGTTTGTGCAACATGAAGCATCACTCTCAATACTACGATTTGACTCGGATGAGATCCCTAGTTCTTCGATTTGAGGAAGCATACCCATTTCGGATTTCTTAAGCCCTTTGTTTAGAAGAGATAACTCCTCATGATTCAAAATTCCTGACAAAGCAAAGTCCAAAAGTATAAACATCAAGAAAATGAAGCACACACTGAATCAATAACAAGAACTAGAAGGAACGTAAATCATATCAAACACACCTTCACTTGTGAAAAAAGCACTGTCCCAAGCTAAACTCTTTCTCAAATTGAATCCATCAGTTGCAGCAGTTTTAATTTCAGGTTTCAGATTGTTGAAATACAGATGCTGATCCTGCTTAGGTCTCAGCATGTCACAACCCTTCTCAGTGTGCGATGAATTTGAAGTACTGAACAACTCCTCCAAGTCTAGAATTCCTGAGGATGAACGAGATGATAAATATGAAAAGTGAATGAAATTATTTGAATACATTTCCATTGGAATATGAACTATACCAGAATTTGTGGAAAAGGCACTGTCCCATGCCAAACTCTTTCGCAAATCATACTTCATCTTAGATTTTAAAGATTGCAGGTTCCTTTTCTCTATATCTGCTTCCTTCATTTCCCCAGCTTCCCCATTGCTAAACATGTTACAACCATCAAGCTTCTTTCTCATATCTGATTCTGCAGCCAATTCAGGTTTCAACATCCTCGTTTATGACAGCAAGAAATTCAAATACAGAATGGGAGGAACTGTTTTAAGGCTTAATTCTACATAGATTAGTTTCCAAAATATGGTGTGCTTGTGTCCAAGATCGTTTCTTTCTTAGTCAAACCTTTTAATTTACTTTTATAGAAATCTTCTTTGATGAGAAGATAGTGAAAGATAACCAAAGACAGTTTGCAGTTCAAAATATTTGAATGCTTTTAGGTGAAATCTTGATAACTATTCCTGAATAAAGAGAACAAAATCTCAGGAAAAAAAAAGGAAAAGATTGAAATAAGTACTCCAAATAAAGAAAATTATACAAATAAAGAAAATTATACAAAATAATGTACTTACCAACTACGGAAGTTTTTGAATGTGTGATACTTTAGGGATTGATCAATCCTTTTTCTTCAAGATTCGTTTACTGTTTTGGGTTTTCTACAACAGACAAAAAAAAATGCTATGAAATTGAAATTCAAACACTGACTATGGTTTTAACGACCCTTTAATATACCAAAACAGGTTATAATTCAATTGCATTAGTTAGAGTTGTCATTTTGTCATAAATACCTCATTGATTCTCGACATTCTTCTAATTTCAAATTATTAGCATGAGAAAAATAAAATTATGATACGTTGTCGATTTTTTAAGATTTTTCTGCAACTATAGCACTTATTATTATGGGAATCATCATCCATAATTACTTTATTCATTCATACAATAATTAGTTTATAGATATTTTTACAATATTATTTTATAGGCCTCTAATGAGTTGCATTTGAATGAAGATATAAAAATGTTTAAAACCAGCATTACACAATCATTCAAATAGTTAAAAAAAAGTCATTTGGATAATTTCATCAATCCAAATAATCAAAGTGAATATCAATACATAAAACACAACTTAGAATTAAAATTGTACTTTAGAAATCAACTTTTTTAAAACTTAAAATCTGTAATCCAATTACATAAAAATTAAATAAATTTACTCTCTTAATTCAATTTTTATCTACGACAATCTTTAAAATATTTTAGTTATTTGAAACTTGGGCTAATTTGATTTCTACACCACTATTTCACTTTTACTCTATGTAGCTCCTATTTAGTTTATACACCCCCAAATCACTACTTCCAACATATTAATATGAAAAACATAGGCCATAATACTGCCCGTCACTTTTAGTCTATGATGCCTATCACTTTTAGTCTATGCAGACCCTATTTAATTTATACAACCACACGTCTCTATGTAATTTTCTTGAAATAGTTGGCCCAATCTGCTGCCCATATTTTTTACTCTCTGCAGCTCCTAAACCCAATTTAATTTATACATCCCCTACGTCACTATTTGTAATTTTCTTGAAAATGTCGGCCTAATCTGCCCATATTTGTTACTCTCTACAGTCCCTATTTAATTTATACACCTCCATGTCACTACTTGTAATTTTCTTGAAAAGTTGGCGCATTCTGGATTGTTTCTTCCTCCACCTCCATACCTACTTCTCTCACCTCCATAAATTTTCGAATTTCCAAAAATGCCCTCTATAATATTCTAGATTACGTAATCTAAAAGTCATTTTCAAATTTATAATTAGCTTCCGGATTATGTAATCTAGAAGCCTTTTTTCAGATGCATGATTCTTTTATGGATTACATAATCCGAAAGTCTTATTTAACTTATGGATTATATAATCCGGAAGTCTTTTTTCAAATGTGTTCTGGATTATATAATCCAGAAACTAGGCTATGAGGATGACACAAAAAAGATAAAAATGTATTTTCATGTTGTGTGGAGGTGACAGAAGAAGATATGGAGGTGCAGGAAGAAACAGTCCGCATTCTGTTGCACAATTGTTTTCTCTCTGCAGTCCCTATTCATACACCCCACGTCACTATTTGTAATTTTCTAGAAAAAGTTGGCCCAATCTGCTCCCCATATTTTTTACTCTCTGCAGCACCTAATTATTTTGTACACCATAACCTTTTAATTTTTTTTTTAAAATAGCCAATGGAAAAATGAAAAAGTTTACTCTCTCTGCAGCACCAATATTTTTTTAAAACACCATAGAAAAATAAAAACTTCTAAATATATTTAATTATTAAAATATAACCAATGAGAAAAAAAAATAAAACTTCTAAATTTGTATGGTACTTAATTATTACAACATAACCATTAATTCAACATAATAATGAAAAAATAAAAATAAAAAATCTAAATCTACATTATTACAAGATATTCAATGAAAAAAAAAATTAAAAACGCAATATCCTAAAATTATTTTTAAACGGTAATAATTTTTTTTTTCCAAAAAAATTATAACTTCTTTTATTAATTCTCTATATTTTTATTAATTATGTATCCTTTTATTAATTAACTCTTCAAAATTTGAAGTGATATTCTATCAATTTTTAAACTGAAACTTTAATTCTCATTCAGATTACATAACAACATTAAATCTTAATAAACCGAATTATAATATTAAAAAAATTAATTTAATTTATACAACAAAAATTAATTTAATGTATATAAAAATTAATTTAATTTATACAATAAAAAGTTACTTTAATTTATACAAAAATAATTTAATTTAATTTATACAAAAATTATTCATTTAATTAATACAACAAAAAGTTGTAACATCCCAAAAAATATATCTAATTATTATAATAGAAGTTTTACCGATTTCTATACGACTTGGAGTTTTTTTTTTCAAAATATTTCTATTAGAAGATTATGACTTATAGAATACAAATATTAACAATATAAGGTTCAAAACTACATCTTAAAGAACTCCAGACCCTCTGACACCTAATGATCATCTGCTCGTGTATGTAGTACAGTCATCGCAGTTCACAACATAACAAGAAAAAGCAAGGGTTAGCTAATGAAAAAAAAATTTCAGGAAAAACTATTCTTAGGTCATTGGGTGAAATCTTTATAACTATTCTTGAATAAAGAGAACAAAATCTCAGGAAAAATATATATTCAAATAAGTACTCCAAATAAAGAAAATTATACAAAGCAATGTCACGTATACTCACCCAACTATGGAAGTTCTTGAATGTGTGATACTTTAGGGATTGATCAATCCTTCTTGTACCGGCAGGCACCGGACGAACACACGTGGCCGACCGACCGACCGAACTCATAATAAATGTGAGGGCGCGTGACAAAACTAAGGTAGTTAAAATACAACTCCGGAAAATAAGGAATACGCGTGTGAAGAAGGTATATTCCCCGGGTATTCCGGAGCACGATTGGTAAGACCTATCCAAGGGGTAGAAAGCCCATTAGGCAATCCTATAAATACGGTGCTCAACCCAGAGAAAGGTACGTTTTTCATTCACTTACTAAACCACACTTAGAATCTCATACTTACTTGAGCGTCGGAGTGCCTTCGCAGGTACCCTCCCCCACCCGACCGAAGGAAACACCCAGAAGGAGCGACCGACCGAAAGAGAAGAAGACCGACACATCAGCAATTATACCTCATCAACCGACCGTGCCTGGGCCCCATCTTTCCACTCAGGTACAATTGGCGCCCACCGTGGGGCCGAGGCAAATCTTCAATCTTTGAAGCTATAATGGTTGCGACAAGAAACAACAACGACGCTATGGCCGAACAAATGACTATGATTCAAAC
>Ga0123342_1008633_pt1 | contig 12681 bp, 5 predicted proteins | sample Turbeawhitnodule_FD_89960 | JGI IMG/M metagenome (GOLD analysis project Ga0123342, IMG submission 89960) | Root nodule microbial communities of legume samples collected from Mexico - Turtle bean Mexico white nodule | ecosystem: Host-associated > Plants > Roots > Nodule | place: Mexico: Nepantla...
AAATAAATATATATATATATATATATATATATATATATATATATATGTATGTATATATATGACGTGGACAAAGTTGTGCCAAGTTGGCACGACTTCAGGGGTTGACGTGGCAGAAGTCGTGCTAACTTGGCACGACTTCAGGCTGACGTGACAAAGTCGTGCCAACTTGACACGACTTCTACATATGAAATTGTGTTAAGTTGACACGACTTGCTCAAATTTGTAATTTTTTTAAAAGCGACCCCATTTTAATAAAAACGAAAAAAAAATGTCCCATGAGAGTCAAAATCCCCAATTTTTTTTCTTGTAATAATTGTGTTATATAAGAATAGGCTCTTCATGTATATGATCAAAGGGAGACTACACAATTTGCTGTCAAGGGTTATATAATTGAAGAAAGTAAAGTGACTTTTCTATGCAAACTAATCACTCGATTGGCCAGGGAAACATACCCAACCTTCAACTATACAAGTGAATCTAGTATTAACTCTTCAACAAAACTAATAAAGAAATGATACAATATTATCTTCTTATATAAACTAAAATAGAATTTAAATCTGGTACCGATTGAGACTGAATGAACTATGTCACTCGACATTATTAATAGATCGATTGAGTGATTAACCACATTACGGGCCAAATGAGCCACATCACTTGACATCATTGACCGACTGATCGGGAGATCAACCACATTACGGGCCGAATGAGCCACGTCACTTGGCATCCACAATTTGAAAAATAAATGACAAGTAAGGAATATCATATAAATCAGGGTATAACCTCCATACAAGTTCGGGTCACTCCTCGCCTAATCTGGGTGACACCCCGAGAAATCCGCTAACATTGTTTTATTGAAGATATGCATCAAATACAACCCATGAATCAAATGGTCCATTACCAAACACTATAAATAAACTTTCTATCGTCGGAAAACTTTTTGCAGGATAACTCCCAACCGAGCACCAAGGAGGAGCGACCAAGTACCAAAGAACAAGTATGAAAAGAATAAGGATGAGTGACCGAGTACTAGAGAGAGTACGAGAAGAGTAATCAGGAGTGACCAAACATCAGAGCACGAGTACAAAAAGAGTAAGGAGAAGCGACCAAGACATCAATGACAATTATTACTGTCAGTTCCAGTTCCAGGTACTATCTAAACCCCATTTATTTAAGGAGAAGTCTCTTATCTATTATTTAAGGTTTTAATTTGCTCACTAGTTAGGTTTAAAAACTTACGTTTTTTATTTCTTAAAATTTTGGGTATATGCTAAAGTTAATCCTTTCATTAGTTTTTATATTAATTTGGTAACGGGTGACAAACTGTAAGACATGTTAGCTAAAATTGATACGTTTGTGTGAAATACTAATGAAAAGACTAACTTATCTAGTATAGAAACTATAAATGACTAAAGTAAAAAAATATATAACTTAAATGTAGACAAGAAATAAAAAAAAAACCCTATTTTTAACCCTTCATAATAGATATTTATTATTTAAAAAAACTTCTACAATAACAGGCGATGTTTAATCCCTATCAAAATAGACTAATCGATATTTATTATTTAAAAAGACTTGTACAGTAACAGGCGATGTTTATATCCTATATTAAATAAAGAATTTAGATTGAATATATTCATATTTTATACATAATAAAAAGTTCATAATGTGAGCAATCTTGGCCATGAATAATTTGAAAGAAAAACGAAAGGATGGGTCTATGAAATGGGTCATTATGAGGGGTCCCCATGGACAGAAGTGAATTGTGGTAAAGAGAGGAGTGCAGAAGTCTGGGAACTGAAATTAATTTAGGGTGTGACCTGTGAGGAGGTATGTTGCTTCGGTTCACGTTCCTTGTTTGTGGAGTATGATTAACAAGGAGAGTCTTATTATTGGATATATAATATATATATATATATATATATATACATGAGAGTGACATTACGTTGAGAAGTGGAATCATTACATGTAGAGATCATGACTTTATTTGCTGCTTACTTACTCTGTTCATCACACAGTGGCTTCGATGAATGAATATTTGATTCTTGGATGAGAAATGGTGCTGCACAGAGATTCTCAATCACAGACCCATATATTGCCCTTATCCACTCCCTCAATATATATTCCTTATTGGGTTCACATATATAACTGGTTAATTCTAAGTTGTGGGAGTGTGTGAATGAAGAAATAGAAAATATTGTATTGTATTTTGAAAGTTCGTTGTGATATAGAGAAAAATAGTGTGTATAAAGCACTCACACCTAAGCAATTCAAAGATAGATAAACTAACTACTAAGAGTCTAGCATCTCCTTTAAACTTACGTTGGTGAAGTTACAACCATAAGTTTAGTTCTAAAGGCAATGAAAGAAATTTCAAAAGTGGGTTTCGTCAAATGTTTGTGACTTGAAATCGAGTTGGAAGATGCACGAGGCTAACATGTTTTTGTTGAACATGATTTTTGACAAAGTGAAGATCAAGCTCAAAATATTTAGTTCGCGAATGCATGACAAGGTTTGCGCTAAGTAAAACTACATTTAAGTTGTTTGAAAAGAGTTGAGGTTGTGAAGTGGATATGTGAAGTTCATGTAACAGAGACTGAAGCCAAATTACCTCAGTGAGTACAATGATAATGCTTCTATATTCCGCTACAATACTACTATAACATGTTGTTTATGTGAAGATCAAGCAACAAGATTGGAATCTAAATAAACACAGTATCCGATGATTGATTTACGATCATCCACATCACTTCCCTAATCGGCATCACTAAAAGCTAGATTATTTGATGAACAACAATGTTTAATGAGTAAACAATTCGAAGTTGTGCTGACAAGGTAGCGAAGTATTCGTTTCACCGCCTTCTAGTGATGGTCTTGCGAGTTATGCATGAACTAACAAACTTTATTTACAACAAAAGAGAGCTCATGGACATGTAATGAGTATATATTGAAGAGTTCCAACAAATGAGATAAAAAGTCAACATGTCATAAACATGGTAATTCAACACCCAATGCAATGTTTTGAAGTATAAGTTTTACGTTATGTTTTCTCATATTTGGTTTCACATCCTCTCTAGTAATCTAGTTTTAGGTATTTTACAAATCAATAAACCATTTGAGATCAAATATTTATAGTGTTTCTAAACCCCTTTCAAATGAAACGTCACAACATTACGATCGTCGAATTTGAATGCATCCAATGATCAAGGATTGATAAGCTTTCACCTCAACGATACAATAAATGTGACACACGCGAAATGATACAATCTTTTCAAACAAAAGTGCATTTAATATACAAAATCTCATAAATACCAAAATCAAAATCATTTCCAAAAATATGATAAACATTTAAAGCGACATTTCGTCTTCTCTAAAAGGCATATCGTCTTTTTAATTCCTTATGTCTAGGGGGCTAGTGTATTTTCTAGGCTGAATGGCCGAAATTTTGAAAGGCCTAAACCGAATGGTCGAAAGGTGGAAAGACCGACAATAAGACTCAAAATTAAACATAAATAAATAATTAATTAAATAGTAAAATATTGTAGCAAAACCCATTAAATAGGCCCAAACAGAGGGAGTATGTTTAATAAATATTATGTACAAAGAGTAAAAGTCCAATTGGGTGTAAGGTCCAATAAGAAAGTACTATAAATAGGTAATCAACCAAAGAGGGAAGTAGAGTGAATTTTATTTGATAATTAACTAAAATCAATTCTGACTTTATCATCGGAGCCCCTTTCAGGTACACTCACCTACCGAGAGCGGATACCGAGACCATAGACCGAGAGTTTCAGTTGATCTAGCCCAGCGAGTGAGAGTCCATGACTTATATCTAAGCCGAAGCCCAAATCAGTGAATAGTAAAGTCAAAAGCTCAAACTCGAGATAGAATATCGAAAAGCCGACAGGTACAGAAGAGAAGAAGTAGTTTATTTCTGGGCCTTATAAGAACAATGCAACTATTTTTTTTTCTCTAAAATTGATTTCTATTTAATGATTTTATATTAATATTAGAAAAGGAAAATAAAAATAAAAAGTTATATTTTTTATTCAAAATAAAAAATATTGTCTCCAATAAATAAGTCATTATAGCAATAAATAAATCAAGTCATTTTCTCTTTTGACAGCAAATTTATAAGACAATGATGGGGTCAAGCACGGCTCAGAACTGTTTCTGGGGTTTTTGGAGCATTGGAGGTCTGTAGTGAAGCAAAGGTGCACACGGTCAAAGTGGAATTCTTTGGCTGCCCAATAATGAATAGTTTTATGGGTTTACATACATAGTACATTTTTATTTCGAAGATTTTCAACTTCTGTGTATTTGGGTTTCGCTTGATGTTTCTTTGTAATTGTTATGAAGAAAATGAAGTAGGGAATAAGGAATTAAGATTACCTTTTTGAAATCTTTAAATTTAGATGGAATATTTTGTATAAGAATTGGTGTACTGTTTCTTTCAATTTAATTAATTTTTTACTCTTGAAAAAAGACATGCACATGTTATACATAACTAAAATAAAAAATTAAAATTTGCTAACATTTAGAAAAATAATGTTGACATTAAAATAAAAGGCCATATTTCTTGAACATGAGTAATTCAATTCCAACCCAATTTTAATATGTTTGTTTGAAGTATAAATTTTCGGATTACGTCTTTCCATCTCTAATTGCAAATGTTTTTTTTTATCCAAAAAATAAATAAATTAATAAAAATATTTGAAAGATGTTGCAATCGTATTTATAAGAAAAACTGAGACAAAACTACTTCGATACAACAAAATACCATTAAAATATTTAAATATCAAACACATTACACATTGCGTTCTTATTTATGACTCTCAAAAAGAACAATTGACAACAACACAATATTAACCGATACAAGACAAAAAAATATGCAGACTTCATCTCCTTTATCATATCCAATTGCAAATGTTCTCTAATATACTGATTTTAGTTTGTTCATGGTTTTTCTCATAAGTAAGTGCTAGATAAATTTTCTAATCAAATATTTACGCCCTATTTAGTAGAAGAAGAATCGAAATAAAATAAAGTTAAAGATTTGGTGAAAGAGAGAAAGAATTGAATTAAAGATATAAATTTCATATGAAAATTAAACTCAATAATTTTTTTTATAAATAAAATAAAATAAAATAATTCAAAAATATTTTAATCCTTATACAAATAATTTTAACACAAATTTCTTATTAAAAAATTTATAGATATTACAATACTTCACACACATTAACATATCATAACTCGAAGACATTAACTTACCATAACTGAGACGTGACTTATATTGTAGTAGTTTTCATTTTCTACGCTTTGTTTTCTTAGCAAAGTTGTCCCATAACTGAGACATAGAAATAATATATTCCAGAAATATAATAAAAAAGCTGTATGTTAACTATTTTATGTCTTAAAAAAATGAACCTAGGTAAAATGTTTGTAACATATGACATTGACAGCATCAGATGGAAGATCCATGGTTTGCAGCACAGCCTCCACAGAAATCTGTCATTATAATCTGAATTGGCAAATGAGGAATGGATCCAAACTGGAAAAGTGTAACCTTCCTAACATCTTTGGCTGGATTCATACAAAAAAGGCATGCAACTCTAAACAGTGAGGCACTGATATGACTGCTTATAATTACGGCTGAAATTGCAGGATGCCATTGTTAATGTTTCCTTTCGATCATCACATCTTTGGATTCACGCTTAAACAATAAGTGCTGTCAACATCATTATTTGCATTCGGGATTACACTACGTCTAATCTAAATCTAATCATTCATTTCTACAAAATCTGTTTCAAAGAGAATGCAAATTGCGATTCTTTATTCATAAATAGTAATAGCAGGTAAATTTTAATGAATTAACATCTACTACATGACAAAAAGCGTATCATGTAAGATGTTCTGTAATGACAGGATTAATGAGATAAATAAATTAGCTTTTACAAAATCTTTTTGAGTTTTAATCTTTCAATTAGTTAAATGACTGACAATTAAATTTCGTGACCTAAAATATTGTTTACTCTTTATAAATGTATAAATTACATATTATTGTTACTTATTTATAAATCGTATTTAAAAATATTAATATATTATTTATGAGTTTTCCAATACTGTTTACAACTTTATTATTTAATTCTGATTTTACTGATTAACAGAGGATAAATAATTTTTGCATAAATATTAAATATAATAGTAAAATATTTAAAATAATGTTTCATATTTTAAATTTTAAATGAAATGATAAAATATTTGTTATTAATTACATGCGACACTTGGAATCATAGAATGGAGAAAATAATCTTAGTAAATTTCATGTAATTCCCCATTACTGCTAAAAAGAGGTTTGTGTAGTTCAAAATATATCCTAAAAAGAAATATAATTATTCTGTTATGTTATGAATGAGTATTCACTGCATGTAATAATTGCTTAGTCAAAAAAATGTGCCACTTTAACACATTTTGTTATTAATGACAACTTTTTTTTTATTAATGGTGATTAAGTCGTTCGACAAATTTAGACAGAACTTAGGTAGACGAATGTAGTAAAAACAATGACGTGAGGGTAGGGGCTTAGGGGGAATAACTTCACACCATTGTTATCGTAATTTTTAAGATCATGAATATGAAAAATTCTTTCCTAAATTATATGAAAGTTCTGGTAATAATTTTTGGAGCACTAATTTAATATTTTGAAAAAGCAAAACCATGCACTAACCGTATAAAATAATTTTATACTACCCTCTAGTTAAAATATCGCTATCTATAATAAGTTTATTAATTTTCATAATAATTACTTTAAAGAAGATTTACCATGAGTATACGATTATTAAACTCTTATAAAATTTATAAATATTATCAATATATATGTCATGGTCTTGGATTACCAGAAATAAAAAGGGATTATCATTTAAGTATTCTAGTTAGTATTTGGATCTACTAAGCTGTTTAAAAATTATTAAGAAGAAATAAGGTGGTTTTTAAAATCATTTGCTTAGGATAATACAGAAAGATAGATTTGTGATGATTTTGCTTTGTTTTGTTTGAGTATGGTACATGGTAATATGGTTAGTATTATAAAGTGAACTTTAAGTCTAATTCAACCTCATAAAACCGGCTCATTAGGTGAGGTTTGCACCCACTTATATACAATGAAATATTTTCATCTCTATTTCGATGTGAGATCTCCAACACGACCCCTCACGCCGAGAGTGATATATAGCACGTGCGTGAGACAACATATTATGGGTGATCCAATAAAAACCCGATAGCGAGTGGCACGATAGATCCAACAAATACTCGCTAGGATCTCCAACAGTTAGGAAGGGTATCTGATTTAATGTGTGCATGTGAAAAATAACTAATCGGACTAGCACGAGGTTGGAATTGACTATACAAGTGATGAAAGTGAAAAGAAAGACAAGAAGGGATACAATAACATAAAACATAAAGAAAGACAATTTGACGAAATAAATATATAACAATTTATATGTTAGTTTGAGTGTTATAATAAATAATTTGTAATTTGGAGAAATTGTATTATTCGCACTAATATACTATTGTGATTACGGAAAAAAGCTATACGGAGTAACACTAAATATAGTAAGTGTAGGTGTTTTCTCATATGACATGTTATCTAAGTAGGATTGGAGTATCTACTACCATTTATATATTAAAAGATCTAATAGTGTATTGGATGAAGAATTTCCTTGTGTTGTTTCCTGCAAGGGTCTTGGTATAATTTGATTTTCCACTCCATGAAAGAAGGTGTGGTTATGAAGACGACTCAAGTACTTCAAATAATTAATGTGAAAGCTATGATGATTAATGAGAGGTGAAAACTGGTAGAGACGTGAAATATGGTGGGAGTGGACCCTTTTCTTTACGCCAACCATGCAACCATGTTTGTGAATAAGAATGATTGATGTCTGAAGATGGAAAGCATTTACGTTTGTCTTCACTCTCATCAATGTAAAGCTTATCCAATCTCTCATCTTCGTTTTAATTTCTCTGTTTAACGTGCACCATTACCTAACCTCGATCATGTTAACTGGGGACCAGTACCATTTCACAAACACCTTATGTGCAACCTACAATACTCCTTACACTCCAACTTACCCTCATCACAACATTACTGTTTATAGGGCTTAGAGTATTTAGAGATTCATGTACACTACATGGAGAATTGGTTCACATTAATAAGGAAAATTAAGGTATTAATCAAATATGACTATTAGGAATATATGTTAATTAGCTAGAGAAAATTGCATGATTACTTACTTTAAAGACAAGTCACTCGAAAGTAAATCATAGTTAGTTTTATTCAAATTAATCTATTCAATATTTATTATATTAGACAATAATTTGTTGTGTGAATAAATTTAAAAAGGTATCATACTCGCCAATATTGAACATTTAATGCAACATAAATGTATATTTAATAATAAAATACATTAGGACTTAGAAGTGGTCCTCCTTCATAACATTAGAGGCAATTAAGTATGTGTTTATTTTTATTATTGTGTCATTATGATATTAACGACAATGAAGCTTCTGCTTGTTACAATATTTGAGGCTAAAGAACTGTATATCTTTTAAAAGTTTATTGACTTCGATCATTCAAAACTTAACCTACTAACTATAGTTTTTGGAGCTCTAATTTTTTTTTTATATGGTTAGGTGTTAAGGTGGTAGGCACACCATTTTTTATTAAATGTTAATTTTATTTTTAAGATTATGTATAATGAATTCATTAACTTGTTTGATGTAATAGGATTGAAACATCTTTAAATATTTTTTATTTATTTATTTTTTCTAATAACTAACTAAAATTAAAATTAATTTTTTTTTTTAATACAAGGATATGTTGATCAGGCCACAAAGTATGTAACTATTAATTTTGAACATAATCTTTTATCTCTGTAACCACTTTGATGAACCCATATCCTTCCATTTATGAAGAAGGGGATAGAGTTACTTACAAATATAAAGGACTACACGAATTTCAATTCTCTATATTGATTATACCTAATTTAGAAGATCTTATCCTAATTATTTTTTCTTACATGTCAATATATTAAGATAATTAACAAAATTTATGGGGCATTGTAAACTTTTATTGGAAGAAAATTTAGTAGAATAGTTAAAAAAATAAATTATAATAGTTATTTTACAAAAATTACTTTTGAGAAATATAGATGGGTATTCATAGATACTACAGGTAAAAAAAATATAAATCTTTTAAAAACTTAAAACATTGAGTACTAGAAAGATATGGTGAAAAGGGTTGACATGTCTCTCGTAAACAGTTTAGGTTCTTATTTCTTATACTCAAGCTCGAGTATCAGAGATGATATGATAAAATATTTAACAATAAAAGTAAAACATTTATGAGATTTTGTGATTTCAACAATAAATAATATATTTTAAAAAAATGTTGGAGAATATCTCATTAACATTTTTTATTATTGAAATCTTTTAAAATGATTTAAAATTAATTTTAACTACTGATCATAGAATAATAAAGAATTTGACTGACACAAACATTAAATAAAACAATATAATATTCATGTCGACTGCCAACTCAAACCAGGGACATAATTCAAGGATTTAATATATTTTTTATTCACCTATTTCTGACTGTCTATAATTTAGCAAAACTAAACTTTTTTCTTACAAATAATCCTATTTCCCCCAAATAATTATTAAAAAATTCAATTAATTTTTTATTATTCCTTCGAAAGAATTAAAAACAACAATTTATTCAATTAAGGAATGTTATGTTATTATCATTCAAAAACTCATGACACAAACTAAGTACACAAGTATAATTAATTCAGCTTTCTTCAGATAAATTCAGTGGTAAAATCTTCTTGCAGTTATAAAAAAACTTATAAAAGGTCCTAAAGTATTCTAAAATTTTATTAAACATCTTTATTATGTACTTAATTATAGAAGCTCTGCAAAACATAAACCCTTGAGCAATCACCAATCCATAAAGACAATGGATTCTGATTGGTACCCAGAACAAAAAACAGAGATACCAAACTATATTTTACAGAAGTCACCGGAAACCGGCACTTCCCGTTCACCTGCAAATTCAAGAAGCAGAGGGCGCAGTTTATCTTTCCAAAACTGCGCGCCACATTCCCCTCCCTTCTCACTCCTCTTCATTTCAACCACCACCAGCTCCTCCGTTAACCGGTAAACCTCTACGATACCTATCAAATTACCATCCTGCCCTTCCACCTTCGCCCCCCCACGGTTCCCCTCCCTCCTCACCACCACCCTCCCCTCCTCCGCCACTGCTTCCATCCTCCCTATAATATTCTCCGGCTCCGCCGCGCAAACAACCCGCTCCACGGAATCTGACACGTTCGGATCCTCGAAAAGAGCCGACATGTCCAACCCGGTCGAAAAAGAAATTAGGTCAAACGCGTTCAGCGAACTGAACCCGGTTTGGCTCTCCGCACATACGCATTCAGTCTTCTTGACCCGAACCGGGTTGTACCGGTTTTCACCCGCGTTGAACCAGGTGTTCTGGTAGATCTCATGAATGGTAATCCTGGTTTCGGGATTCGTGTCCAACAAGCGTGATAAGAGACACCTCAGATCACTAGACATCCACCTAGGGAACCGGAATTGACCGCGGTAAATCTTTCTGTACAGAACGGTGACGTTGCAATCATTGAAGGGTAAATAACCGGCAGTAAGCGCAAACAACACGACGCCGCAAGACCACAGATCCACTTTCGCACCATCATAGCCTCTCTTCACGAGAATCTCGGGTGCCACGTAGGCAGGGGTCCCACAAACCGTGTGTAACAACCCGTCGGACCGGATCTGACCGGTGACCGCACTCAACCCGAAATCCGAGACTTTCAAATCTCCGTTCTCGTCGAGCAGGAGGTTATCGAGCTTGAGGTCGCGGTGGAACACGCCACGCGAGTGGCAGTGCTTCAAGGCAGAGATGAGTTGCCGGAAGTAAAACCTGGCGGCGTCCTCCTCCAGGCGCCCCTTTCCGGCCACCTCGTGGAAGAGTTCGCCGCCAGCTGCAAACTCCATGACGAAGTATATTTTCGTCTTCGTCGCGAGGACTTCGAAGAGGTTAACGATGTTGGAGTGGTGGAGGCGGCGCATGATAGAGATCTCGCGCTCGACGTTGGCGGCAAAACCTCCGTTTACAACCTTGCTTTTGCTGACGGCCTTAACCGCCACGCCCTGGCGCGTGTCGACGCTGGTGGCGTGGTACACCTTGGCGAACGCGCCAACTCCCAGTAACCTCTTCAACTCGTACTTCCCGAACAAAACGACGCCGGATGGAACGTCGTAGTTTGTGTTTGGTAGTTCGGCCCCCACGGTGTCGTTCTGCGCCTCTCTCATGGTTGGAGTAACCAACTAACGAACTCAGTGAACCTGAGAGAGGAGTTCGCTGCAGTTAACGTGAGGAGTTGTTGAGCGAATATAAAGCGAAGCGGATTTGTGGCGGTGGAAGGTTTGGGTTTAAGGTTGCCGCAATGGTGGTTGGTAGTGGGATGTTGTGAAGGGCTTTGCATAAATCTTATCTAAGAAGGAACTTCAAGAGCCACTAAAAGGAATGAGTGGAGTTGAAGTGTGTTGGAGAAAAAGGAAAATAGAGGAAGAGTTCATGTGTTGTAGTGAGCCTGCAACAGAGTATGGCTATTTAAAGATGGTCACACTTTCCGTCAACAAGACAACTACTTTCCTGTCTTATTTTTCATTGCTCAATTTTATTACGTTGGTTTACTTTATTTAATAAATGTGTTTAATGGTTTATAATAGTGTTGGAATAACTAATAATGAGTGTGATGATGCATATAAAAAAAGTGGGGATAAGAAAGTGCGTTATTAGGAAGAATGATGGGTGAGTTTGACAAAAAATTGGTGCTTATGGTGTAGCCAAACAAGGTTTAATGATGTGAAGGGAGTGCGAGACAGGGCGTGATGACTATACAGAAGGTGCGATTAGTATAGTACGATCCTACCACGCTATCACTTGTGTGTGCTGTGCATGCATCTACGTCAAGGATCCACCTACGAGGATTATTCTACGTTCCCATTATTGTACAAATTTTAAAGGAAAAATAAACATAATGCGGGATCAACCTCTCTTCTCATCCTGTTATTGTAATACTGTCATATCTTATTTTATTATGAGTGGCTCAGCTGTGATATTCAGATGGATTTTTGCATATGATGTCAAACTCAACTTTTCTCACTTTCACATTTTATCTTCTCCTTTTAGCCTATGTTTGGATACCATAATGTACTGTAAATACTGAAATGGGAGCGGAGAAAGTAATTCTACTGTTCACATTTGGATAGTAATTTAAGCGGAAAAGAAGGTGTGCCCCAGTCTCATGGGAGGAAATAACAGGGTCAACACTATATTTGAGCAATTACAGGTTTGTCCCATAACATATACATTACAGGAAAATCATATACATTACAGGAAAATCATGAAATAGAAACAAATTTTTAGATACTAAAATAATTAGTTATAATAAGAACTAAAATAGAGACCAATTTAGAAACTAAAAAGAATTGGTTTCTAAATTAGTTTCTATTATTTTCTATTATTGTTAAATAGTTTCTAAATTGGTATCTAATTAGCAACTAAGGTTTTAACTACCAATTATTTAGTTTCTAAATTTG
>Ga0123342_1008634_pt1 | contig 12680 bp, 9 predicted proteins | sample Turbeawhitnodule_FD_89960 | JGI IMG/M metagenome (GOLD analysis project Ga0123342, IMG submission 89960) | Root nodule microbial communities of legume samples collected from Mexico - Turtle bean Mexico white nodule | ecosystem: Host-associated > Plants > Roots > Nodule | place: Mexico: Nepantla...
CCTTCTCAATATGCTTCCCCTCTTGCCATGGGAGCTGGTCAAATTGACCCCAACAAAGCACTTGATCCAGGTTTGATATATGATGCCACCCCACAGGACTATGTTAATCTCCTTTGTGCTTTGAACTACACACTAAAGCAAATCTTAGCCCTTACAAGATCAGGTTCCTACAATTGTGCAAAACCATCGTTTGATCTTAACTACCCTTCATTTATAGCTATCTATAGCAACAAAACAATGTCAGTTGTCCACAAATTTAGAAGGACAGTGACCAATGTTGGAGTTGGTGCTGCCACATACAGAGCCAAGGTGACACAACCTAAGGGTTCTGTGGTGACAGTGTCACCTGAGACATTAGCATTCAGATACAAAAATGAGAAGCTAAGCTACGATGTGATGATAAAGTATAGGAAGTACAAAAAGGAAGATATCTCTTATGGGGATCTTATTTGGATTGAAGATGGTGGAGCACACAGAGTTAGGAGCCCCATTGTTCTGGCACCAAGTGGATTTGTATGAGTTGGTTTGAGTTTTCCTTCTCCTGGCCATGAAATTCTGTCTCCAAAATTGAAACCCAGAAATAATATTACTATTTGCTAGTTAAGTAATTTGGTGAGAGTTTCCCATTTTCAGTGTCATATTTGCATAGGATACTTCTGTGGAAGTGTCATTTACATGAATTTGGAGAAAGTGGTGAATAATGAAATGTGACTAAAACGCCTCATACTAAAACATGTATCTTCTCCAACACATTGCACTGAATCTTCACTTGAATTAAGAGACGAATTACGGGAATAAAAATCAGCAGAACTAACTAGAAATTTCTTGCAGGGTTAGTGCAATTTGTACTAGACACTAACATCTTACCCATATAAAAGTTTATTGTCCATCAATAATAGCTTAATGCAATCAAGGTAATTTATTGTAGCCACTTAACAAAGTTTGATGCAAGAACTTTCTTTAATTTCTCAATTACATATATCTCACTAACAAGTTCCAATACTTAGCACTAGAAAACACAAGTCAACCCAAACTACCATCTTAATACCATCTTAAGTATTTTCTATTATCATCCAATTCAATATTCACGTATATCTCAATTCATACACATTCATTATATCCACACTTTAACATCTAAATAGATAAAAAATAAAATAAAGGCTAAACCATTATTATCTCAAAACAGGTAGGTAATTGCAGGTAATATCAATTATCTGTGGTGTAGGTTAGGTGGTTATGTGGATCAAGTCATAATCAAATTCTAATATTTTAGTTGTCATCGCTCTTGAATAAAAAAAATTTGCAGAATAAAATTATCTTGAAAGATAATGATATGAGTATAATGATTCCAATATTACAATTTTAACTTTTACAATTAGACAATCATACAAAACTCAAAGATTTATCAAGTACACCAAACAAAAAAAACACTTAAGAATTTTTGATCTAAAAAAACCTATTTTTAGAGAACATTATTGAGAAATCAAGCATATTATTATAATCATAAATTGCTTACCAGAAATTCATTTTATTTTCAATCGTATTTCACAAGATAAAAACTTCACATAAAAATAGAAAATCTTAAAACTTCATTTACAAGAGATTTTTTTGTACCTTAATTTTATATTTAATATATTTTCTATTGTCCTTTATACATTTGTTCTACTAGTAAAAAAATACGCAATCATCTCAGAACTCCAAAGATAAGTTAAACGATAGAAAATTTAAAAAAATAAAATTTTAAATAAATAAAAATAAAATAATTTTATTGTTATATATATATATATATATATATATATATATATATATATATAATTTTCTTAACTTAAAATAACAAAATAATAATACTTCGTCTATTTTAGATATTTTTTCATCCATACTTATTAAAAATTGGTAATTCAATAAAAAAAAATTAGTTATAGAATAAAATTTGTTTTCGTTGTATAAAATATTTCGAAATATTGAATAAAGTCTATTCTTAAAATTATAAACATTTTCATTTCCTGAATTTTTACAATACTTCTATTTTTAGAGAAGGTTAAAGTTATGTTACTTTTGATAAATATAAGGATTAAAAATATAAAAAAATGTATTAAGACAAAAGCTAACATTTTACATTTGTTTTTATCGAAACCTAATACCTTAGTGAAGATGAGAAGGTTTTTTATCCTTTCCTTTATAGTCAACACGGATTTTAAGAAATTATGTCGCTTAAGTCAGAAATAATCTCCAAAAAATTACAAATACATAATTAAATTTATAACATATTTAAAAAAATCTTTGTATAATTGTAAATTAAAATCTTTCATTGAAAATATTCCATTTAATTTATGATGTAATTAACGAACATGACTATTTTGTTTATTACCCTTAATAAATAAGAGATAGCATTCAAAATAAGTTATAAAAAGATGAGACATTTAAAACAATATTTACATTTTCTGTGTTATATACTAGCTGCAGACACTCTGATACGACACGGATACGGACACGAAGATACATATAATATTTAAAATGTAGGATACAGGAACACAAATTTATATATTATATAATTATGAATTATATAAATTGACAATAAAGATTTATGTGCACAAATATCTTTCAAATTATTTTTTGGAGTAAAAAAATATTTTTCATGATTGGTTCAAAAAAATTTGTTTTTTATTTTTATAATCATAATAAAAACTTATACAATAAGTTTGTGTTTTTAGAAAATTAATGTATTTTTTCTTTTTAAAATTGTGTTAGAATCGTACTAAAATTGTCAGAAATCCAACACATACTTTTTTAATTGGACAGTTCATGGATACGTATCCTACAAGTGTTCATACGAGTGTCGGTGTCCGATATGAGTATCCGATACCACACCATTTAATAGAAGAAGCTTCATAGGTTATATACTCTCCCATGCCATGCAGTGCAAAAGTTTATATTTCCAAAAGTAAATAATTTTCCTCGTAATATTATTTTCCAAATACCTAAGCATTATTTCTATACAATTTTTTTCTTTCACTCTATATGTTTTCTTTCCAGCTTTCATATTTATTTATTCTTATTTCAATATAAATAATTTCTTAGATTTTACTCTAGTAAAATGGTAATTGAAGGAGTTTTTCCTTTTTAAGTGGTTCACTAAACATGTTAGGGTAATATATTTAAAGTGTTTGTATTTTAGAATTTAATATTTCTATCGTCATCAATTATATTATTAATATTTTATCCGAGACTTCTTAGGGTGTTAAAATTTTGACTTAATTAAGTTTTATGTTTTTTATTTGTAAATTTAAGTATTTTTTTAATTATTTTAGCTAAACAAATTTTGTGTTCTATTTGAGCATTTTTTTTATCTGTTTATGTTGATATTTAATTAAGTTTTAAGTCTTTGTAAATCTGAGTATTTTCAGTTTAGTTTTTATTAAAAAAATTATATTTTTAAATTTTTTAAATTTTTCTATTCAATTTCTGTTGTTTAATTTTGTTATTAAGTGAAATGATATGATTGTTTGATTTTGCAATCTGACATTATTTGTTTTCTAAATTAAATACTAAAATAAAAATAAAATGAGTCATGTGGAGACAGAAACAATATCCATTGGTAAAGATAATTTCCAGAGATTACTTTTTTATCACCCAAATTTATGTTGCGCTTAATAGTACAAAAATAAATGGTCAGGTCAACTTAATTAATAATAAAAACTCAATTAAAAATATTTTTTTTAACATAGAATAATTTTTTAATAAGAACTTACTTTAAAAAATACCCAAATTTATAAAATATTTAAAATAAAAGTATTCAAATTTATAAGAGATTTAAAATTAAATTATGTAATTTTTTATTTTCTAAGTGAAAAGTAAACACTTAAATTCAAAGATAACAAAATTAAACGAGTCAATTCAAAAATATATATATATATTTTTAAAATATTTAATAAAATTTACTTAAAAACATCTAAATTTATAAAATGCCTAAAATTTAATTAAACCTAAAATTATATAAAAAAAATTAATATTGAACCAAACATGTGATTTATTCCATAGTTATATGTTGTTTCCTATTTAGTCAAATCAACGAAGAAGACGTGTTTTTTTTTTTAATGACGAGACATTTGGTTTCTTGTGAAGGAAATTTGAGAGCTTAATTTGCCCGTGAACATTGAATTGATCAACCAAACCATTATTATTTCATCATTCTTCCATATTTGCATCGTTGAGTGCCATAAAATAATAACTACTATTAATACGACATCGATGCAAAATGCTGTCTCATTTGCCATTCAAGATTCTTATCTTATTTGACATCGATGTTCTTCTTAAAATAGTAAAGTGAAGAATACGTTTGTTTTAAAAAAGAAGAAGTTGAGACTACCATTTGATAGTGGGAAATGCATGAGAAAAATATTACAAGGAATTTCCAAGTACCTATTTTTTTATTGCTACTTCTCTATGTATTTTTTTATTTGTATGTACTAGCAATTTCGTATTATTTAAAATATCAGTCACTATTTTTTTTATTAATAATAATTATAATATTTAAAGTTGATCTATCTCACTTCAAATAAGTTAAATTTCTATAAAACATGAAAAAATTTAGAGACTTTACAATGCTAGATTTCTCAAATAGTAACTTTTCTTCTAGTTCAATTTCTAGACGTCTAAACTTTTAGGTGTTATAATCTTTTCATCTTTAATGCATTCCATTTCTACTGAGAAGATACCTCCAAAGATACTTTGACGCTCAAGTTTGTCTGAGTACGAGATGTAGGTGTGAGAGTTGAAAAATTATATGTATATCTTGACTTGAGTGTCTCTCCTATATATACTTTCTAGTTTGATCTTTGATGTCACGGACTGGGACGTAGGACCTAAAAGAATAGTCAATCACGTTTTAATTATGCTTCGCAGATAATTTAACGTCTTATTGACTAATAACATTTTAAAATTTATTATCATTTATGTTAATTATGCCGAGAGGTCGAGAGTATTGTTGGCTCGCTATTGACTTTTCTCAACCATCCGATAATACACTAGTGATAAGACTCATTTAGACTCAAATATTTTATCCAACGTACCTTTAAATTTTAATTAAAGAGAATTAGATATAATAGTTTTAATAAGTTTATAAAACTTTTATCTTTAATTAGATAAAATAAAGCCTAAGAGGTTGTGTTAAGAAAACGTATTATTGGTATTTTATTCTGGATGTTTTGTGATGTCCTTTCAATATGTGACCGATTCTTGCTCGCAATCTATATTTTCTATATTTTAAAGAGATTCCAGAATCATACATCTAAAAGTGACCATATGTTGTGTGGAAAATTTTACATTTTTCATAAAATTAAAATATATTAAATTATTTTAAATTCAAATTTATTTCTTAAATGGAATTTGAATAAAAAAATAAATTTAAATTTCTTTTGACAGAATAAATTAAATATAATTTTAAATTTTAAAAAATATTAAATAAAAAACATATAAGTTAATAATGTTTTTCCTCGGATAAAGGATTCTTTATTGCTACTGTCTAATGTTGTTTCCAGCTTATGTCTGAGGTTATTTATTTTGTAGTATTGGTTGAGATTTTTTTTAAAAAAAATTAAGAAATGCGTTACTAGAAAATTTAGATCATATATTAAAAATTGTTCTGACATTGTTAACAAAATTCTAACTAATGTTAATTAAAAAATAATTTTAGTTTAGATAACAAATAATTCAAACAATATAAGTCGAAGAGAATAATGGAGAGTTTTTAAGTTAAAATATCTTAGTTTTAAGATAATTAAGAATGTTTTAATTGATATTAAACCTGTGGAACATAAATATAATTCACTAATATGTTAAACCCTCAAAAGTAACACAAAAATAAAGAAAAAAAATTCAATTGTAGAAAAGAAGAATGTAAAATAGGATAGAACAAAACATACACAACATATTTTAACGTACTTCGATTGAGAACCTAACGCATGAAAAAAAGTTTATTATGAATAATATCTGATTTTACAATACTAAATTTCTCTCTCAAGTTTCACTCTGAACTAAACTTTTACTTTGAAGAATAATCGTCAAGTTCAATGCATAAAACAAGATATGTCTTACAACTTTCAACTAAGAAAGATTCTCATAAGATTTAACCACATGTACATTAATTCAGTTACAATAAATATGAGACTTCAATAGTTATATTGAGAAGTTCTAAAAAAAGACAGATGACCCAAGATTTAATCTTTACTCTCTTCATAGACGAAAGTTAACTCATTAAATAATTCTAATACTCACTGAATCATAAGACAATGACGAATCACTAAACGGTCTAAGAACAAATTTAAGAAACTTGAACATAGATTTTATCTTAACCAAATCTTCACATAACATATGATGAGAAATAAGATAAGTAAAAGAAAAAATATGATTTAAAAAAAAATTCTTACTATGAAAGATATTTAAAATTTTCTCATTTCAAATTCTTTGAAAAAATCAACCACTAAATTAGTATCTAAAAAATATACGAATCAATTGAACTAAAATGTGAAAATTACCTTATATCTTGTTATAATATAAATTTGTATCTCAATAGTCCCATGAGTACTGTGTGTAATTTGCTTAACAGATGAACGACAATGTAATCATATTCTTAACTCTAAAATGTTACCATGCAAAGATGTGAATACAATAGATTTCATCAAGAAACATCAACATTAGTACAAGAAAGAACAGTGATATATTAACAACTAATAATAGTTATATAACTAATAATATGCTGAACAATTTTAGCATATTATTAACTTTTTAATCGGACATAAGAAGTAACACAATTTCGTTGTTGTTGAAATTGTCCTTCTCATCCATATTTAAAAATCATGGAGAGAGCTAACCGACTTCACTTTGCTGAATATTCGGCACACAAAGACAAAGCATAAAACCAACCACACCGCGTGATAAGAACCAAACTAACACATAAACATTGTAAACAAAATTCAACTGTGTAACTCATCTGTTGTCTTCTCTGAACATTTGTTCATGGAGCTTCTTCACAACCTCAACACTCTCACTACAATTCTTCTTCTATGCATGTTCCCTCACTCACTCAAGTGCCAACAAGCATACCTCAATGCCACTGTCTATGATTGTTCTGACAACCCTTCAGCACCAAAAGGGTACCTTTGCAATGGCCTTCAAAAGTCATGCACTTCCTTCTTACTTTTCAGGTCAAAACCTCCCTATGATAGCCCTGAAAGAATTGCCTACCTTCTTGGCTCTGAGGCATCTACCATAGCCTCAATCAACAAGATCTCAAGAAATGACAAAATTGCTTCCAACAAGACAATCATAGTTCCTGTTTTCTGTTCATGTTCAGGAAACATCTACCAGCATAACACACCTTACACTGCCAGCAAGAATGACACCTATTTTCAGTTGGTAAAAGAAACCTTCCAAGGCCTTACTACCTGTCAGGCACTGATGGGTCAGAATTACTATGCAGCTACCAAAATTGAAATTGGTGCTGAGCTCAGAGTTCCGTTGTTATGTGCTTGTCCAACTGAAAATCAAACAGCAAGAGGGATCACCTCCTTGCTGGTTTACTTGGTGAACTATGGTGACACTATTAAGTCCATAGCAAAGGCTTATGGTGTGGAAGAACAAAGTATACTTGAGGCCAATGAGTTGGTTGTGCCACAAAGTGAAAATAGCAGAATGACTCTCCTTTCCTTGACACCTCTTTTAGTTCCTCTAATAGGGAAGAGCTGCAAAGAGAACCCAGATAAATTCTATTGTAAATGTTATCAAGCACCAGATAGAAGCACCAAGGGGCCCTTCTGTGATGAATCTGATGATCAGAAATTCCCTGCCAAGTTGCTAGCCGCTTTAGGTATTTTTATCTAACCCCTCTTCAAGAAGAATCAAAATATGATTTTGATGAAATTTTAGTTTTTGCTTTTTAGAATAGTGTAACAGTTGTTTGTAGACGATATACCCTTAAGAGCTATGTATCATCCTAGAAGAGTAAGGTCAATAGAGTAAAATAAGAACTTGTATTTTATTATTTTCAAAAATAGCTTTCTGTTTTTATAAATTTGTTTGTTCCCTTAGCACATTTGAATGTGCTTCTCTTGACCACATTTCTCTGTTTCCAAATGGTTATTCCTTGAACACTTGATTGGAGCATTTGAAGAAAATAGAAGAGGATGAGAAAACTTCCCCAACAGTTTCTAGTTTGTGGTTCTTAAAACACTTATTTTGTAAACACTTTTTAAAACTTATTTGATTTTTTTATGAGAAATTGATTGCTGAGTAGTGTGTTTATAAAACAGTTTTTAAAATAAAATAGTTATAAAGAAATCAAGCAAAGCCAAAATGATCAGTAATGACAACACAATTTTCACTTACTTGAACTTGCAAGTTTGTTATTTACTAATTGCTCCAAAACATAAGGATGTTCATTGCAAGTCTTTACTTTGCTTTTGAATTTGAGTTTTACCTTTTTAATTTACAGGAGCAGGACTTGGCGTAGGCTTTCTCTGTTTGTTTCTTTTGGGGTACAAATCATATCAATATATACAGAAAAAGAGAGAAAGTATCCGAAAGGAAAACCTATTCAGGCAAAATGGTGGATACTTGTTACAGGAGAAGCTCTCATCTTACGGAAATGGAGAAATGGCAAAACTTTTTAGAGCTGAGGAACTACAAAGAGCAACAGATAACTACAACAGGAGTAGGTTTCTTGGTCAGGGTGGCTATGGCACAGTGTACAAAGGAATGTTACCAGATGGAACCATAGTTGCAGTTAAAAGGTCCAAAGAAATTGAAAGGAACCAGATAGATACTTTTGTGAATGAAGTGGTGATTCTATCCCAGATCAACCACAGGAACATTGTCAAACTATTAGGTTGTTGTCTCGAGACAGAAACTCCTTTACTAGTCTATGAATTCATTTCCAATGGAACACTCTCTCACCATATCCACAGGAGAGACAATGAACCCTCCCTTTCATGGGAGAGTCGCCTTAGAATTGCATGTGAGGTTGCTGGAGCAGTGGCATATATGCATTTTGCAGCTTCTATTCCCATTTTTCAGAGAGACATCAAACCTACCAACGTGCTTTTAGACAGCAACTTCAGTGCCAAAGTGTCTGATTTTGGAACATCAAGATCAGTGCCACAAGACAAGACTCACTTGACCACAGCTGTAGGAGGAACTTTTGGGTACATAGACCCTGAATATTTTCAGTCTAGTAAGTTTTCAGATAAAAGTGATGTGTATAGTTTTGGGGTTGTGCTAGTAGAGCTCATAAGTGGGAGAAAGCCAATTTCATTCTTAGAGGAAGATGAGGGTCAGAATCTGATTGCACAGTTTCTTTCTCTGATGAAGGAGAACCAAGTTTATGAAATTTTAGATGGAAGGGTAGCTAAGGAAGCAAGGAAAGATGACATTGTTGCCATTGCAAACCTTGCAATGAGATGCTTGAGACTTAATGGGAAGAAAAGACCAACAATGAAGGAGGTTTCACTGGAACTAGAAGCATTGAGAAAGGTGCAAAGTTCCTTACAGATCAACCATGATCATGAGCACAAAACTAGTGATATGGTTGAAGAGTGCACAGAGGAAAGCATGTCACTGTCTTTACAACTAGAATCTACATCCTTCTAGGAAGCTAGATTTTATTTTTATAATGTTGTAGGAAGCCAGATACCCCATTTTTTCTTAACTATGTTTCAGTGTTTCATTTTTTCTTTTACTCATGTGTGCATAACAAAGTTTGTACTTCTCCACAAAAACATCAGTTGAAACTTGGAAACACTCTTAGTTCAGAATATATATTTTCTCGAACGATTTTGGGACCTAAACAACGATTGTTCCTATTTTTACCTTCTGTCGGTTACTGATGCTCCAAACTTTGCTTACCTGCAGAAGACACTCCGATGTTCAAGTCAGTCGAGGTGTTAGTACTCGGATGGTGTAAGAGATGATGACGTATCTTTCTCCTTGAAATGTGTGCTATTTATATTATATTAATGGGTCTTCATTGGTGGGTCGGATTAGGGGTTGGTTTGTGTTTAGGGTTGCAGTAAACAACCCTTAATAATGAATTAACCCTGTTGACTTGGTCAACCCTTGACTCAACGCCAAGGGTCGGTCGGTCACGTGTCGTAACGTGACCTTCTTACCATGGTTTGGCTGGTAACTTGGTCCGCCGGTCCAATCGTATTAATACAATATAAATCCTCTTTCATACTTGTCAACTTTGTTGTCTCATTGAACTGTTTTATTTTTTAATTCCTTTTTTAACATATTACTATGTGGCAAAAAAAAAAGAGAGCTATTAAAAATTGAGATTTCCATAATTGAACCTGCATGAATTGAAGGATGAAGCACGTCGAGCAATAAAAAAAATTCAAAGTCAAAAGCTTGAAACAAGCAACATAAAGCATGTTGAAAAGTTCAAAGATATACAATATCACAGTTTGATTCTTCAATGAGGGATATATTTTAGTGGATAAAATGTACTCTCTATAAATAAACAAAGGGTGGAGAAACGTGATAAAATCAAACACATAATTGATAAAATTTAAATTAAAAAGAATATCAATAATTGGTTTTCTAATTAATAGTTATTCTCTTCTTTCTCTTCTCTTTTTCCTATTCTTTGTTGTTCTTAGTTACAAAAATGGGTCTCTTATTTAAACAAGTAAGACAAAATAGTAGACTTGCGTGTTTGGACTTCTCTTAATATAAGAAAAAAATGCTTAAAACCAACATTCTAACACGAATGAGTACACATCATGAGACCAGTCTTGTCATTGTCATAAACGATATCTCATACTTAGTTATAACTCATATAAGGAAAACTAAATTTTAAACGCATTAGATAATCTAAAATTGAAATTAAAAGTAAACTATGACATCAAACTTTGCAAGCAGGGGAAAAAATGAATGATAAAATTAACTATTTTTTTAGATTTGATTATTCTAAAATGAATGTGTACTTTAAAAAGTAGTGTATAATTTTAGTTGTTTAAAAAATTAGGATTAGAATTGCATTATAGCCTAACAACTATTTAACACGAATTCAAGGTTTAACCAGTTTGATTCTGTTATATGGTACTGATCTAGTTTTACATTCTGATTAGCTATGCATTTGGTTTCATTGATGATTTTCAAATGCATGACCAAGGCAACTATTGAAATGTCAAAGTGCAGAGGATAAACAAAATTTCGTTACTCAAAGTGTCTGACTATTGACTTTAGAGGGATCAACATTAACCGACACCATTGTTCCAACATTGAATGATATTTTGTCTATGAATCAGAGATCCTATGAAGCATATCTCCATAGCTAAAAAATAATGATTTTTTTTCATAAAGTAAGAAGCACAACATGGTGTAAAGAATGCATTAGATCTTAAACAGCACTACCAAATTGAATTTGTCTTCTCCAGAGACATGTTCATGGAGTTTCATCTTTACCTTTACATTCTCTACACAATCCTGTTCTTACATATGTTTCCAGAATCAGCTAACTGTCAACAAGCATACCTCAACAGCACTGTCTATGACTGCTCTGAGAACCCTTCTGCATCAAAAGGATACCTGTGCAATGGCCTTCAAAAGTCATGCACTTCCTTCTTACTTTTCAGGTCCAAATCTCCCTATGACAACCCTGTAAGCATTGCCTACCTTCTTGGCTCTGAAGCATCTACCATAGCCTCAATCAACAACATCTCAAGAGATGACAAGATTCCTTCCAATAAGTCAATCATTGTTCCTGTATTCTGTTCATGTTCTGGAAATATCTACCAGCATAACACACCTTACACTGTCACCAAGAATGACACCTACTTCAAGTTGGTTACAGAAACTTACCAAGGCCTCACCACCTGCCAGGCACTGATGGGTCAGAATTACTATGCCTCTGCTGACATTAGCGTTGGTGCTGAGCTCACAGTTCCAGTAGTATGTGCTTGTCCCACTGAAAATCAGACAGCAAGAGGGGTCACTTCCTTGCTGGTTTATTCAGTGAATAATGGTGATACTATTAAGTCCATTGGAGAGGCTTATGGTGTTGACGAACAAAGTATGCTAGAGGCCAATGGGTTGTCAGTGTCGTCAAGTGCAGAGAACATCATCATCATCTATGCCACAACTCCTATCTTGGTTCCTCTCAGAGGGAAGAGTTGCAAAGAAGACCCGGATAGTTTCTATTGTACTTGCTCCCAGGGAAGGGTTGAGGATGGAACCTTCATGGGGTTCCAATGTAATGAATCTGATGATAAAACTTTTCCTACCAAATTGGTTGCTTCTTTAGGTATTTTTTTTAACCCTTTATAGAATTAAATTTAGTTTTGTTTGAATTTCGGATTTTAGCATGGCCATAGTATGTAGCTGATGCCACTTAATGAGATAAAACATGGTTTACAACATGCCAATAGTTTTTCTTTTTGATAGAGTAATTATAAAGATGTTTTTGCTAGTTACTTGAAATTTTATCCTTGTTTGTGAATTTGCAGGTGTTGGAATTGGAGCAGGCTTTGTGTGTTTGTTTCTTTTGGGGTACAAATCATATCAATATATTCAGAAAAGGAGAGAAAGTATTCGTAAGGAAAGCTTATTCAGGCGAAATGGTGGATACTTGTTACAAGAGAAGCTCTCTTTTTATGGAAATGGAGAAATGGCAAAGCTGTTTAAAG
>Ga0123342_1008635_pt1 | contig 12679 bp, 4 predicted proteins | sample Turbeawhitnodule_FD_89960 | JGI IMG/M metagenome (GOLD analysis project Ga0123342, IMG submission 89960) | Root nodule microbial communities of legume samples collected from Mexico - Turtle bean Mexico white nodule | ecosystem: Host-associated > Plants > Roots > Nodule | place: Mexico: Nepantla...
AGTGAAGCATTGCAACACCAAGGAGCAAGTGGCTGATATTTTCACCAAACCACTTAGACTAGACAGATTTGAAGAACTAAGAGAGTGGTTAGGAGTTAGAAGTGTTGCAGAATTTAGCTTAAGAGTGTTGAAATAAGCTAAATAAAAAGAGTTAGGTTGTTAACTCTAACTATCCAAAACTTAAAGCTAGATATTTCTGTTATCAGAATGTTTTTAATTCATTCTGTTTTTAACAGCTATAAATAGCATTGCTTGTATTGTATCAGTACAGTTTTTCTAATAAAGAGATTTCAGTTTCAATTCCAATTATCAATTAATTCCCAACAAAATGTATGTGTATGTTGGTCAGTAGAATTCTGACATGAGAAATTCATCTTAGTTACACATATTTAATTAGATATTGCATGCATGATATAGTATTAGACGTGATAAATAAGGATGTTACAATTTTATTATTTAAATTATTTTTATTAAATTAACTATTTAAAATCCACAAACAAAATATAAATATAGATTTATTATTATTATTTTCATTATTAATTATTTTTAAACTTTCATTTGTTTTATTCTTTAAAAAGGAAAATTGGGTTACGAGAACTGAATTCCTATTTGTACTGGTCAGAGACAAACGAGCCACATCACTCGGCCTCGATGACCGACCGACCGGATGATTGACTACATTAAAGAACAAATAAAGAACACACGACAAGTATGGTAACATCCTACAAATCAAGGTAACACCCCTATAAATCTGGATAGCACCCCGATGAATCCAGGAATTATGAGATAAATAAGCTAATACTGTTTTATTGAATATACGCATCAGATATGACCCATGAATGAAATAGCCCACTACTAAACACTATAAACAAGACTTTTATACAAGAGAAAGGTACCCTTAATCATACACTCTTAATAGAGAGTACTTACTTGATCGTTAGAGAACCTTTTACAGGTTTACTCCCGATCGAGAGTTGAAGAGCTGAGGAGTACGAAAGGAGTGAAGGAGGAACGATCGAGTAAGTAGGAGTGAGTACGAAAAAGACAAAGGAGAACGACCGAGAGATCAAAGACAATTGTTACTACCAGTTCCAGTACTATACATGCCTTCTTAATCTATACAATTACATTATTTTTTAGTGAACCTATACACATATCAGATATGAACATCATAATTAATTCTATTTTTTTTGGTAAATTTACTAAGAACATAAAGAATAAAGGAATCTAATTTGATAAATACAGTTGTAAAATTTATATTTCTAAAATAAATTCTATCTTCACTAATTATTAATGTACTATTTCCAAATTTATGCCAATTTTTAATCTTTTAAAACTTCTTCAAAACTAGTATAAAACTTATAATTATTTTACATAAAAATATATATTTTTCAATTAAATAGTAATATTTTATTTTGATATTTTAAGAAATATATATTTTTCAAATTTTCCCTTATTGATTTTATATTTTATCTTTCTTAAAAACGTATCATTTGATTAAAGACTTTAGAAGATGATTAATCGTTGTTCTTGAAATATATAGTTATTGGAAAAGTTATTTTACAAAAAAAAGGAAAATAGATAATAATTATTAAATATAATTATAGTAGTTCATATAAAAACATACAAGTAATGAATTTTTAAAAATTTATGCAATATTAAAGAGATTATGTAATTTTATAAACATTAACCTTAGGTATTTTTATTCGAATATATATTTTTTCATTGACATATTTTTTACTTTTCTCATTTAATTATGTAATAAAAATATGAGCAGTTTTAGTTTTTACATCACATTATGGAATCAATTTTTAAAATAAAAAAAAAACTTGGTTATAAGTATTTAATATAGAATGTTATAACATTCCAAGTATTTAATAAGATTTAAAAAAATAGTTAAAAAAACAGAATGTTAACAAATAGAGAGATAATATAACATACACCTTTCTCAAAACAAAACTATAAATTGTGCGCACTACATTTGCGAGTGGGGACAGAGTGTGACAGAGACCCTACCATGCGAGATAACAACGTCTACAGACAAAAGCCACATAAATATTATATTAATAAGCATAAAATTTAAGAGAGAGAAAGAGGGAAAGAGAGAGAGAGCACTTTACCACTTTTATATGTTGCACGCATCCATCCACAGCAGAAAACACAAGGAGGACAAGGGTACTCCACAGACAAGAGAAAGAAAGAAAAACCCATTTAAAGCTTTTTTCTTTTTGTACTGTGCACATCACAAGAAGAACAAAGATGGGTTTTTGAACCATCACATAAAAGAGAGAGAAACAAAAAAAAAGTAGACATATTGGAGAAAAACAAGAAGAAGCTGTGCAGTGAAAGAAGATGAAGGAGGAGAATGAATGAGGTGAGGTGTGTTTGTTATTGTTGTAGTTGTAGTTGTTTGTTGTTTCTTGTTTGTTGTTGCTGAAATGGGTTTGTTGAACTAAACTGCATGTATTTGACAACTAGGGTGTTAAAGCTCAGATCTTTGTCTTTTGTTCTCACCACAAATTTCCTACTTGGTATTTTGAGGTCATCAATTTGTGCACCGAGTCCTTGACTAAAAACCAATTTCGTGGTTTTTGTGGGGTGGAGTTTACTCTTCTACCAACTTGTTGGGGTTGATTTAGATGAAGGCCGTGCCCCTACCCTTTCAGGAATTTAGAGGGAACGGGGTGTTAGATTTTGCTTCTGGTGGTGTTGCTGTTTCAGATTCGCTGTTACTCCCACAGCAAGAGCAATTTCTGCAAAGGTGGAATCCCCACAGGGAAAACTATTGCTATGTGGGCATTGACCCCACTTCTGGTTTGGACCTCAAAAGGAAAACAAGCCCTCCCACATCCTCCTCTACACTGTCTTCCTCACGCGCCAGCAGCGGCTGCGGTGGAGGCTGCGGCTCGACCGATAGCACCACCGGCGCTGGGGCAGCGAAGGTCTCGACTGAGAAGGAGAACAACCCACCTCAAGCAGGGTTAGAGGTTGGGCAGGGAAGATGTGGGCTGGGAATGGAGGATTGGGAGAGTGTGTTGTCTGAGTCATCAGGTCAAGATAATTCCATTTTGAAATTGATTATGGGAGACATTGAGGACCCTTCTGTGGGATTGACCAAGCTTTTGCAGGGTGGAAGCGCCTCTCAGGATGTTGAGTTCAATGGGGTTGGAGTCGGTTTTAGTTTGCTGGATCAAAGTTCTGTTCTCGATCCCATTCCCAGTGTCAACTTTATGACCACCATTCACCCTTCTGCTCCTGGGAATTGTTCCGACTTCCCTTTCAATTCCCACACTAACGTTAGCTCCAATATTTCCAGAGTTGCTTCTGGTGTGAATCTGCCAAACCCTGCCTTCCCTGATTCGGCTAGAAATCTCTCACCCGTTTCACTCCCTCAGGGTGTTCTTCACCCACATCAACAACACAATCCACCAATAGAGCCTCTGGATGAGAAGCTGCAAGTTCTCAATCCCCAGTTTTTTTTGAACCAAAATCAAACTCAGTTTATGGCAAACCCAGGTTCGGTTTTGCCTTTGACTTATGCTCAGTTGCAAGAACATCATCAGCTTCTCCCACAGCCTCCGGCCAAACGCCTCAATTGTGGCCCAAATTATCAGGTTCCTAAGGCACCCTTTTTGGACTCTGGCCAAGAGCTGTTACTACGGAGGCAGCAACAGCAGCTTCAACTGCTCCCTCACCATCTGCTTCAGAGGCCATCCATGGTGGTGGCCCCAAAGCAGAAAATGGCGAGCCCCAGCGGTGAAGATTTGGCAACCCACCAGCTTCAACAGGCTATAACTGAACAGCTTTTCAAGACTGCAGAGCTGATCGATGCCGGTAATCTGGAACTCGCGCACGGGATATTGGCGCGGCTCAATCACCAACTTTCCCCCTTTGGGAAGCCTTTTCAGAGGGCTGCTTTTTATTTCAAAGAGGCCTTGCAATTAGGACTTCATTCAAATGCCAACAACAGTTCTATGACCTTCTCACCCACTGGCCTTCTGCTCAAAATTGGTGCCTACAAATCATTCTCAGAAATCTCCCCAGTTCTGCAGTTCGCCAATTTCACTTGTAATCAAGCACTGCTTGAAGCTGTGGAAGGGTTTGATCGCATTCACATAATAGATTTTGATATTGGGTTTGGTGGGCAGTGGTCTTCTTTCATGCAAGAGTTAGCACTGAGAAATGGAGGTGCACCTGAACTCAGGATCACAGCATTTTTGTCACCCTCCCACCATGATGAAATTGAGCTCAGTTTCACTCAGGAGAATTTGAAGCAATATGCTGGCGAGATAAACATGTCCTTTGAGCTTGAGATTTTGAGCTTTGAGTCTTTAAATTCTGCTTCCTGGCCCCAGCCACTTCGTGATTGTGAAGCTGTAGTGGTTAACATGCCTATTGGCTCATTCTCAAGCTACCCATCATATCTTCCTTTGGCCCTTCGCTTTGTGAAGCAGCTCATGCCAAAAGTTGTGGTTACATTGGATAGAAGTTGTGATCGAACTGATGCACCATTTCCTCAGCATCTGATTTTTGCACTTCAATCTTATTCGGGGCTTCTTGAATCACTTGATGCCGTTAATGTTCACCCAGATGTCCTTCAGATGATTGAGAAGTATTATCTTCAACCAGCAATGGAGAAGCTTGTTTTGGGCCGACATGGTTTTCAGGAAAGAATACTTTCTTGGAAAAACCTTCTCATGTCATCTGGGTTTTCACCATTGGCCTTTAGTAACTTTACAGAATCTCAAGCAGAGTGTTTGGTGCAGAGGACTCCAGGTAAGGGATTCCATGTTGAGAAAAGACAATCTTCCCTGGTTCTTTGCTGGCAAAGGAAGGATCTCATCTCAGTTTCAACCTGGAGATGCTGACGAGAGCCTTTTTGCACCTTTGAACTACCAATTAATTTTTAAATTCAAAGGTGCTTCAAAACTTACTGCTTTTTATGATCTTTCTTGCTTCAATTTGCCTTGGCCATGGTTCTATGCTAATGAACTGTTTTTAGGATTTATTTTTCAGTAAAGCAAGTGAACATATTAATTAGCAACTGAATGCCAATTTATGAATTATGATATTTAGTGTATTTCTATAAATATGGGCATTTTATTTATGCATTTCGCCCCATTTTTATTGCCTAAAGTGATGGACTTTTCTTGTATGCTTGACAAGTAACACTAATTAGCCTGTAAAGTTGAGGCTTTGTTTGATCCTTGATAAAGTCTCTCTTTCTCTCTACTAGGTCAATTTGCTCTATGAAACTACTCATGTAGTTTTAGATAGCTCATGAACAGCACCCTATATTATTCACTGTGACTTCTTCTGTTAATTTGGTAGTTTGCAAAATTTCCATTTGATATACATTTTGTCTGCATACCCTTCCCCTAGAAGAATTCATATGAATACTTATTGTGGTTGCTGAATACTGATCTGATCACCCGTTCATCACAACTTAGTTATGAACCGAATCTGGTATTAGTGTTTCTATTCTACATTTCATAGCATTGACACTTTTCCCATTTGCACTTGCATCATTACCCTTATGTCTCGTTAAGAGCCTGCTACTTCAATCAAATGCCTTAATTTGTTTATTATTACTTAGTAAATCTGCACAAAGAAGTCATAGTTGATTGCCATTTGTCACGGCTGATCTCAGGAGATTGAAAATTACTCTAGATACTAGTGTAGTGTTTGGTTGCGGCAATACTTTTGGATCATCTTTTCTCTCTCATATAACGATGGAAAGAGTGAGGATCCCAAATCTATGCTAAAATCTAATTGAAAATGAATCTGATCTAAAATTCTGTAACTGCTGGAGTTTTGAATTCCTCGTTATTTTTACTCTTATGAATAATTACGAAGGATAGCCTGAATTTTTTTTGTAGGATCGTGTCACCTAAATTCTCTCAAACACATGTATCTATAGGGTATAACTAATCTTCATTTTATAATTCTCCTATGGTCAATCATAATGGGTTAAGTAAGTTGCTGGATTCATTACTCTTTTATTACCATTATTAGTATTATGATTATTAATATTATTAATAATAATATTATTATATATGTACGTCGCTGAATATTTAAGACATTGTGTATCATTTTATTTGGGCATGCCAACGCTTGTATTATAAATTTATAATAATACTTTGAACTAGAAGTTGTTGGACTAATTGTATTTTAATGAATCCCCTAATGAAATCACATGGGTGTAGTGTGACTGGACCCCACTTGAAATTAGTTTAAACTCTTCATTTAACTATGCTTTCATCAAACACAATCATAATATTTAATGATTGAGGCCATGTTGCATGAGAGAGATGTTTGGCTTCTCATTGTGATTATAATTATTCTTGTCTTTAGTTTTTTTGATAAAAAAAAAAAGAATGGCAAACACGTCATTTTCCTGAACAATAAGGTACTTTGCTAGCCCAGAACAGATTTGCAAAATGCATTTTTTTAATACTATAATCAATTTTCAGTACTGTGATATAACCAAATATGGTACTTGTTATGGGGCATTACTTGTTTTTCTTAAGCAGGTTGCAAATATTTAAACTATGGCTCACAAATAGAAGATGAATACTCATTTTGTTAGCTTTGTGGTCCTTCAGAGTGTCCCACGTAAAATAAATAAATAAAAGAAAATGGAGAGGACCACCCTTCAATCTTGGGCAAGTCATCACTATAATAATTAAAAAGGGGGAATGGTGGTGGTGGGTTCCTTTATCATTTTGTTTCTTTCTTTCTTATTTATTTATTTTTTAAGTAAAAGAAACATGGTGGATAATTAAAAGAGTGGTACATGAATAAAAAGAAATATGGATAATGACATGAAAGGAGAATAAAAGGAGAGATGGCAATAGGGAAGAGTTATTCAAGGATTCGTTACAAAAAGTTTGAAAGGAAAAAAGAAATATTATGCAGAGTTGTTTTTTATAACGGATATTAAAAATAGATTCAATAATAAAAGGTTAATCTTTTATTTTAATTTTAACTTTGCTTAGGGTATGCCTTTCAAAAGAACAATAGTTTTGTTATGAGATCTCTTGAATTTTTAAAGGTTCTATTTAGTTTGTTAAAAAAATGGTTTTGCGTTATGGTGTCAATGTTGACAACGTCACCTTTTTTGGTACTTTGTTACGTATCATTAAGTTGAAAAAATGAGAATGATAAATGCAAGATTTGACTAATTTAGTTCAAGATGTGCACTTAAGTGGTTAAAGTTAAAATTTTAAATTTAGGAAATTAAACTATAAAAACAGAATGAGGCGCACATATTTTTAATTTAACAACAATAACAAAAAATAATTCAATGTCAAAATAAATTAATGTTTTCACTTAATATATTTTCACTTTTATTTCACGAGCTAAAAATATTCATGTGTTAAGATGATTTTGTGGAGATAAATATTAAATATAAGTATATTTTGATCTTATTTTTATTTATATTTGGATATTATTGTTATTTTATTTTTAGTGATTTTTATTTTAGATTCAATTTTTATTATGATTTTACGTTATGTTTTGTTTATTTTCTGGGAAAACTAGTCCCACGCACGGGTTTTGTTTTTCTTTTGTAAAATTTAGATCATAAAAGTAATATGATTTGTTATATTTGAATTATGAAATCCAGAGTAGTATGCTAATTATATTTATATATATGGATTATGTAATTCGTTACGTTGACATTCATGATGTATAATTTGTAGATATAACAATCAAATCATACATTTAATAATTAAAAAAAAACTAAATAACAAAATAAAATTATACTTAAAGATATTTTAAGGTTATGGTTTTAAATGAAGGTGTAGTTAATTCTAGATAGCGGTTGAATAGAGATTTAAATGTCAACAAATTCTCTAGTAAGTAATAGATGATATAGTATGATGGTCTAACATATTGTCAAACAGTAAGAATTAAAATACAAACAACAACAAAATAATGAGAAACATAAAAATTATCCTGGTTCACTCAAGTATAGATTATGTTTAATCATTTTATGTTTAATCATTTTAAACAACTATTTAAGAGTTTTCACTAACCAACTCGTTACAAATATTCTCACATCTTCAAGTTACAACAAATATTATATCTCTCTAGGTGAATATTCTTAATTTTCATATCAAATTAGGAAATGAATGGATTGTATGTAAAATATCATGAAAAGGATGCCTTTTTACACAATAATCATGCTTGACCAAAAGGAGATAAAGGAATGTATTAATTGAAGGAAACATTAAGGAAAATGAAGAAAACTGCAACAAAACAAAGGAGTAGCAGAATGACCAATTCCCTTAGCCTAGCGTATTAGAAACAAAGAACAATGAAATAACGAATCTCTAAAGCGTTGAGTGTTAAGGAAAGTGTTGAGCGTGGAGGAATGCGCTGAGCGAATCTAAGCTAGAGAATAATCTCATTTGTAGAGTTTGGGAGGCTGATTGAATTCAAGAGGCACTAAGAGAAAAGAATCCTTCAAGTGCAAGAAAGTCTAAATTCGATTAGGCTTGGCTTTAAGCTAATCCAGAGCAAAAAAAGGTTTCTTCAAGAGTAGGAAAAATCCAAATCGCTTGAGTTTGGCTTGAAGCGGATCCAAAGCCAAAAAGTTTCTTCATGCTTAAGAAAGATGATTTCGCTGAATCAAACTTGAAGCGAAACCTTAGATTTTGTTGAGCCCATCACAGACTTTGAGCCAAAAGGTTTATTAAAAGTGTAGAAATCCAATTCGCTGAGTGGATCGGCTTGATGCTGAGCGAAAGGTTGATTTGAAGGAACTCCTCACTAAAATTCTATAAATACAAAGGTCTTGGTACTTCATTTGGAGGTTCAAACATATGTGTACTAAAGTCAGGAAAACTACCTCAACTGGCAAGCAATAATCAAGGCTCCTTGTCCTTTGTTACAAGTTACTCATGTATGAGTTTCTGTGTATGCTTTATCATGAGTAACTAAATTTATCTTGTTGGGATTGAATAACAATATAATATTTCTTAAGTTGTTTTTATTTATGAATGTTTGTTTAAATTCAATTCTTATGATTTGATTGAATGCTTAATGCTTATATGTGAGGAATCACCATTCATGATTTTGGAAATTGGATGATGTTAGGAAACACATTCATTTTCTTAACTATTTCAAATCAACCATGTATGTCAATGTATGGGAAGAAAATTGAGTATTTGGCTTGAATTGTTCTATCTTAATGCAAAAATGGGCTAATTGTAAGGCAGGGGATTGATTATGATAGTTTGTTGTTCTAGATAATCATGATTAAGGGATTAACTTGGTTTGGCCATAAGGAATAGTGAACTTGAAGAACAAAGCATTTGTAAATAACAATAGCAAAAGATATTTACAAAGTGATTCAATCCCAACATGTGTTGTGAATATCTAAACTTCTCCTTTTTGCATCTAGTTTCAATCTCGCTACTAATATTATTTATAGTTAATTTATTATATCTACTACATATCTCATATGTACCCATAAATAATCATATTTTTGTGAAGACTTTAGATGATCCCTTGACTCCCTAGATGATCTCATGATAAGATAACAGAAAACTATAAAGATGTGATATGATATCCAACAATATTAAGAGAAAAGTTACCAAAACAACAGATGTTGTCCAAGAAAGAAAAAGATTATCTTACCCAAGTATTTAACATTGTCAAATACTATATATCCATGAGAGATAATGAAAAGAGTAAACATAGTCTTAGTTGAAAACGTCATACGAAGTCAAATAGACTCACTAGACAAATCACATAGAAGAATTCATAAAGCAAGGCTAAGCAATACAAATGAAAAACGATGTCTCAAAGGACTCATTAGACGTTGAGCAAACGATGAAAGAGTTATACGAAGGTCTCACCAAGCATGGTAGAAGATCTCTACAGAAGAACTCCATGGACCAATACACAAGTATTAGAAAGAGTTAACACTCAAGTTCTAGACGATGAAAACTCTGTAATGTGATAGACGATGATCAAGTCATTATGACAGACGATCACGTGTTGGATAATCATTTGATAGGTAAGTTTCCATACTTAGTAATTTAATTACTTACATGATCAAATGCTTATCAAATGTTTTCTAAACTCGTTTTGATACCGTGAGTTCATTGAAAATAAATTAAATCAAAATGAATTGTTCAAATCAAGAATAGAATGTGTTTGCAAATTAATTTGAAATACAATACATAACCGATTTTATGAAAATACATGTGCTTTAATGTTTCAAGGAAGAAATATAATTCCGAGAGTGATTATAAACTGATTTCGAATATTAGCTATACATTAATGATTAAACTTTGTATTTAGAATTATATTTATATAAACCAAATTAAATCTAATTGTTCTCCAATGTTTTGATTTGAGTTAAACCAAGAACATCTTGATAATTCTTTTGAATTTATATCTAGGAATAGAAAGACTTGATAATTCATATATATTTGAAGATATTGTTTGTCTGAGATACTCATGCTTTAATATAAAGATTATATTAATTAGTGATATTTATTATATTTGGATTATGTAATCCAATATAAAATGTATGTTAATTATATTTATGGATTATATAATTTGTTACGTTAGTAATTGACATTCTTGATGTATAATTTGTAGTTATAACAATGAAATCATAATTTAATAATGTAAAATAAAGAACTAAATAAAAAAATAAAATTATTTGTAAGATATATTAAGGTTTTGGTTTTAAATGAATGTACACTGGACTCTAGAAAGGGTTGAATAAAGTCTTAAACGTCTAAAAAATTGTCTAGTATGATTGTTTAATAGATCGTTTAGTATGATTTCCTAACAAATTTTCAAACAGTAAGAATTAAAACACAAGCAACAACAAAAGTAATGAGAGATCAACACAAAATTTATCCTAGTTCGTCCAAATTCAAACTACATCCAGTCTCCTTAAGCAATTGTTTAAAAGCTTTCACTAACCAACTCGTTATTACAAGTATTTTCATCTCTTCAAGTTTCAACAAGTATTTACACCTTTTTATACCTTCTTAACCTCCTTCCAAGATTAAGAACTCATAAGAAAAACACAGAAAAATACAAAGAAAAGCTCACACTAATATAACTTCACAAAATGAATAATTGAAAAGATTTCACACTCAACCCAAAAGACTAAATGCTCTAACAACTAGATTAGGCGCTCATTGCAACTTTAATATTTTTAATAAGATCATGAATAGATTGAATGTAGGTACAATTGGCTCCAGAAAGGGGGAGAGTCTTGAATGGAGCCTGAAATCAAATTGTTTTTTTATCAAACACGATAAAACAAGTATAAGTGATACAAATCAAGTCCACAAAGAGATGACCAAGGATGCTAAAGTACTTAAAGAGAAGTCATCTCAAAGTAGAGACCTCACTAGAGGGAGAATTGAACGGATGACCAGAGCATCTAAAGTTCTTCCTGCTGGTCTTCTTAATGATTACAAATATGTTGTAAATAATTGAGCTCACTTTGGGGGTCCAAATAGCAAATATAGGCTAGAATAAAGTACCTTTAGCATAATAGGGGGTGTGAGTAGCATTTTAGCTTGTTTCTAGCCCATTTGAAGACATTTTGACCTAGTTTCTAGAAGGACAAGCCTAGGACGCGGGATTGACTTAGTCAAATCCTAAGGCTGCCCATTTTTTCCATTTTCCCATCCTACCCCTTTAGCTTGTTCTCTAAGACTCCTTCACCTATAAATAGGAGGCCTACCTAGTGTATTTTACAAGTTAAATGAAATAGAGAAAAGTTACTCTACACATTTTGTGTGAGATGCTAGTGAGACTTGTTTCTCTTAGTCATTAGTCTTATCTTGTGAGAATTTGAGAGCTCTTAAGTGGTGGCTTCCAACACTTATCTTGGAGTCATTGCATCATCCAAGTGGCGTGTTCATCTTCTCAAACTCCATTTCTCATAAGCTTCATTTTCCTTCATCTTTTCCATTCCATTATCATTCCATTTCAATTCATAAATATGTTCTTGTTTTGCTTCCTTGTTTCTATTCGGTAATTTCCTTTTGTTATTGCTTTCCTTGCTTAATTCCGCACCATATATTGTCATCATCATCACCTTATAATTGTCTTTTCCTTTTGTCTTTGTGAAATGAACTTTCACATCTACTTAACCACTTGGTTAAGTTAATGTCCAGTGGGGATTTTCCTTAGGTTTTCACTATTAATTGTTTAACAATCTCAATCATAAATCTAAAGTGTCACCTAAATGAACAATCGTAAAATCAACTCACATCAATAAAGGATAGAGAAAAATACACACAGAGATTTATATTGGTTCACCCAAACATAAGGACTACGTCCAGTCGCCTTAAGTACACAAATATTCTCCACCTCTTTAAGTACACAAGTATTCTCCACCTCTTCAAGTACACAAGTATTCTCCACCTCTCTCTGCAAAGAATTAAACACCTCTCAAGGAGCAAGTATTGAACACCTCTCCAAGAAGCTATATCGACTAAAGTGGATGGATTTGATGTGCTCATAGCTCAACCTTGAAGTTTTCAAAGTTGTGGATGTGTATGTGTGTGTTTATGATGGAGATCAAGCTCAAGTGGACATGGAGGCCAATCAACAAGATCAAGAAGAGGTAGAGGCTCAAATGGAGGACGCCCATGGAGGTCAAAGCCCACCTCAAAGGCTTACAAGAAGCATG
>Ga0123342_1008636_pt1 | contig 12679 bp, 4 predicted proteins | sample Turbeawhitnodule_FD_89960 | JGI IMG/M metagenome (GOLD analysis project Ga0123342, IMG submission 89960) | Root nodule microbial communities of legume samples collected from Mexico - Turtle bean Mexico white nodule | ecosystem: Host-associated > Plants > Roots > Nodule | place: Mexico: Nepantla...
GGGTGTAATAGATGTATTGGAAGTATTCGCTTTGGTGCAACTAAAGGCATGGGCTTGGGTTACTTCCAAGTCGCAGGATGCAATCTTTTCCTTCTCTGATTGGTGTGTTGATCCTTTGGTCTGTATGAAGATGATGTTTTGATGTTTGTTTGGGTATAAGAGTGAGGGTTGTAGGCGGTTCTTTTCGGATTTTTTTAAGTATTTAGGAGTTGGCAGGGTGTGTGTTGTGGAAAAGATTAAAGGTCGTGTGTTTTGTATAAGGGTTGGATCATCCCTAAAGTGACTCACATTTATTTATTGTTTATTGCTGATAAAAAAATGATTAATCAATTATAGACTTCATTACAAATTGTATAAATAAACAAAACAAAATTACGTATTTATCACAATATTAAGTGTGTCCAAATAGCGAATACTTAATACACCCTTAAATAAGAATAGAATTGAAACATAAAAGAAAATACAACTGAGAAAAATATTGTATTAGCCTTACAAGTAGAAGTTTACTATTAGCTATTTACAAATACAAGTTTAAAAGCTCAATTATTCAATATCCAATCATAGAAACTTGTAATGGTGGTAAAGAAAAATCATGTGATGGTTATTAAAATATAAAGAAGGGGTCAAAATGGTATAGTCGCATCTTTTTCTAATCCGGCTCATCTTGTTTGTTTGGTTACAAAAACAAAAACAGAGGTGGTGCTGTCACACTGAACTGCACCTCATCTCATCAAATTTAATTATTATTCCCTATAATGTAAATGCTTATTTAAATACTATACACTTTTTATATTGTTAATTAATTTATAATTATAATGTATATCATTTGAAATAATCAATTCTTATAAAAGTCAACTATTTTCTTTCCATGTGTCAAGCAATAGTTGGACAGTTTATTTGAGTTAAAAAATGTTTGATAAACTCAAATTCCTCCATGTGAATTCCATAAAGAATCTCACTTTAATTCCACTTTCTTTATATTCGTTCTTCTTTTATTTAAATATATACAAACTATTTTATATTTCTTTCTTATTTGGTATAAATTACTAGCTGAAACTTAAGGTTAATTTAAATATATATATATATATATATATATTTATTTTTTTTTTAAATTTTTTATTTGAAGTCAATCTTCATTTTTTTAGATCTTATTAAAATAAACTATGTCTAATAGTCTTACATCATTTAAAAATCAATGTCAAAAGCAATTTAAATGCACTTTTCTTCTCTCATCAACGTTTTAAAAAAACAAAATTGTGACGAAATTTAAATGTAAATTGCAAACTAATTCATATTACAATAGACATTGGTCAAATATTTGATAATATACTAATCACCTTAATATTTAGTAATCACATTATTGGATATTTTATCGGAAATCCTATAAATATTTATACACTCAATCTCATATACTCTATATCTTTCTAAGTTCTTATTAACTTGAACGTCAAAAAAATTTCTAAATAAATCATCACTCGATCTTCATCATCAAAGTTAGACAATCCTCCAACAAAAAGATCAATTTGCCTAAATAACGCATTCATACACTTGGATTCCAACTATTTTTGGTAACCCTAGTTATAAAATCTAAACAAAAAGACGAACATTTTGCAAAACAATTCTAAGTTTGTAGTATATTTTTCAAACTTTTTTTTTATGTTTTTAGTGTGCTAAATTTAGATTGAATCCGGTTCTTAAAATTTAGAAAAGTCATCTTTCAAAATTACCAATTAGGAACTGAAAACAACTTTAAAAATATTTGAGTTCCTCAAGTTTAAGTCGAATAACTAAAAACGAACCCTTTTAAATTTGAAAGATTAAAATGTTTTTTCTTAAATTGAAAGACTGAAATAAGATTAATTCTAAATTTCAAAAGCAACAAATATAATTAAACATATTTTTTATAGAAGATATTTTTTTTGGTCAATCAAGAGTAAAATTACTAAACTGATGCAAGTGTTAGAAAAGTAGAATTACGAATATAGGTAAGTCTTTGTGTTTATTTAGTTTATTTAAATTTTGACTAAATGCCAAGAATACTTATGAGTGTCCAGAATTACCAGAAATTATTATGACAGAATGTCAAAAACAGTAGTTTAGTAACTTCAGAAACAAAGTACACTAACCTGGTAAAAGACAAAAAACCAAAGATCGCCACTGGATATCATGCCTAATTTCCTCAAAAGTACTACTCTGCTTTTCTCTTTTTCTCTTTGTCTAAAACAAAAAAAGTGTTGTGCTGATTAATTAATGGTGCATCAACACGACCATTATCCTAGGTTATATCATTAATTAAAGTAATCACAAGAAAATAATTACTTGATAAAATTATATACTATTTTAGAGACTAAAAAATTCACTACAAGAAAATCATGAAATAGAAACAATTTTTAGATACTAAAATAATTAGTTATAATAGGAACTAAAATAGAGACCATTTTATAAACTTAAAAAAAAAATGTTTTCTAAATTAGTTTATATTATTGTTAAATAGTTTCTAAATTGGTATCTAATTAACAACTAAGGTTTTAACTACTAATTATTTAGTTTCTAAATTTGGTAGCAAAAACTTTGGTTGCTAATTAGATACCAATTTAGAAACTATTTAACAATAATAAAAAATAATAGAAACTAATTTAGAAACTAAATTTCTTTTTAGTTTCTAAAATGTTCTCTAATTTAGTTACTATTGCAACTAATTATTTTGGTTTCTACAAATTGGTTTCTGTTTCATGATTTTCTTGTAGTGATTATTGGTATCCACTATAATAAATATTGATGTTAGTCTTCCAAAAAAACTCACACAAAGACTAAAAGAGACACTAAACTCACTTTAATTATCATTATTATTATTATTATCATTTAGTGTCTCCCTTTTACTCTTTGTGTGGATTTTTTGGGAGACTAACATCAATATTTCTTATAGTGATCTAAATTAGTTTCTATTATTGATAAATATTTTTTAAATTGATATCTAATTAGATTCCAAGGTTTTAGATACAAATTTTAGAATCTAAATAATTGGTTGCTAAAACGTAAGTAGTCAATTAGATATCAATTTAAAAACTATTTATCAATAATAGAAATTAATTTAGATATCAATAATTTTTTAGTTTATAAAATAATATATAATTTAGTAAAAAAACATTATCCTAGGTTATATGATTAATTAAAGTGTTTTGGCATAACAATGATTTGTGTTCTCCAAATTAGCAGAAGTATGTTGTGAAAAAGCTTTAAACAACATCCACATAAGAAACAAACAAGGAAGTAAAAGGTAAACAGAAAGATGGAGAGGGAAAGCAAACAATGCAATGACAGCCAGCAAGGGAAGTTCTAAATCAACGCTATCTCCTAACTACTCTCTTAGCTAGAAGTGGGTAACTGTGGAATCTGATCTTTATTTTCAAAGTTTAGCTCAAATGGGTTGTGTTTTTCTTCTTGTGTCTTTGCTTTTGCTTGGGATTGGAGACTAATTTATTGCTCATTATTCCTTATATCAAGGAGATCAAAGCAAGAAACTTCCTCAATCTTTACACTAAATTCCTAACTTGCATACATGACTCAGAGGCTCTGACAAAGCATCTTTAAAACAGTGATAAAAACAAATGACAATGTGGTTCACAGCATGCCAACAAGTAATAACAAGCACAAGGGAAGAAGTTACTATTAGTGGATCCAAAATTAAGCTTTGTTAACCATAAAGTTTTGCCATTAGTAATATTTTTTGTTAATAAAAACTTTTATCTTGGATATCACTATACAACATCTCAGTTAGGCTAGGCTAATAACTCAAGTAAGAACAATAATCATCTGAAAAAAAAGTATTATCATGCTTTAATGAGAGGGTTCTGCAGTTAAACTTGAATGGATAAACATTTTTAAGCTGCTAAATTGTCAGAGTCAAAATTGTTTTGCATTGCTGCTCATTGCACACTGTGCAAGTTTGTGACAGTTTTAACTTTAAGCTCAAATGTTGAAGCTGGTGGAAAGTGGACAAATGACTTGTTGTGTGAACAAAATCTGCAGCATCAGAAGGGGCAGTGCCATGACATTACTTTGTGAATAAAAATTGTGTAGCTAAGGGTTGATGCTAGGGGCATTAGCCCCAGTGTAGGTGAGCCAAAGTATACATTTTTTTATTTATGCCTGTTTCAGTTTCAGTACCTCTTGAAAGGCTGTGTTTAGGACACATGCACCTTCAAATAGGTTACACTTTGCAAATCTGCCACTCTAATTACTTTCTTCTAACAATATTATCATCCCTGTGTTTTAATCTCTTTTGTATCAATCTGATAAATAAAATGTAAAGCAAATAAGAATTGTGCTGTCATACATACATAAGAATACTTAATATAAGATCATTTTTTAAGGTTAAAAAAGAAGATATTCAACTATCTAATAAATATATAATAAAAATTAATGCAAAAAAATAATTTTTATTTTGCAGATTATTAAATTTTTAATTTTGAACTCTACAAGATCATTGCAGAACTTGAGACCCCACATCACATATCTCATCAACCTAAGAATCTGAACTTCATTCACAAATGAAAACTGTTCAGTGGTAACAAAAATTGATTTTTAGTGATGATTAGCAATTACAGTTTTTTGTTTCTGAGTGGGTAATTGAAATTGAACTGTGTCTCAGAAGAGACAGTGAGAGAGACATGAGGAGGGTAATGGACTTTGGAGGCATTATAATTTGGGCCATAGGAGGAGGCCCACAGGCTGTGAATACGTGTGAATTGTAGGCCCACTTGATGTAGGTTGCTAAAAGTAGAATGGGAGTTGCTGAGCAGCAGCACGTGTGGCTCTGTCGGAGTTCCACACTGTAACGGTAAACTGAGGATGTTAGAAGTAGTTAACTTAAGACTTATGAGTGATTGAGTACCTGAAAATGGAATTTAGAATTGGTGCTTCATACCCTTCAACCTTTTCTCTGCAAAGTTCGCTTCTTCCTCCATTAAAATCAGTAACCACTTTCACACCTGACTGGAAGAGAAGGAGGAGTACTTGCATACAAACTTTTTCTGTGTCTTATCACAACTTTGTTGAGTTTGCTTTGGATGAAACCAGATGCCACACCCACTTGACCCCTTCACCTTTGCAGGTTTTTTGTTTTTAAATTATGTTTTTTTCTTGTAAAGATGTTGAAATTAGAATGGTTTGTTAGGGTTAGTGTGGATTTTGTAGTGTTTAAAACTTTAGTTGAGGTGGAAATGAATAGGTTTTTGGGATCATTCGTGTTTGATTATATTTTTGTTATGTTGTCTTGTGAACTCTTCATTGCCTTCCCAATGGTTATAATGTTTTAGAATTGTTCACAATTGTTTTGTTCAGTTAAAGGTTAGTTAAAGGTTTGATCTGGGTTACGTCTAAGACACCTTAAATAATGTATTAGATTGTTGGTTGGGTTCTTAGTTGGTTTTTATGCAGGTGTTTTGTTAAGTTGTCGGTAGGTAGAAGGTTTTAGGGGAGACTAAGTGTTTTTCCTTTTCAATTTGTATAAGGGTTGAATGAAGTGGTTAACATTTATTTATTCTTTCTTGTTGACAAAGAAAAAAAAAATGCTAAAAACTGCTTAATTGAGTAGGGGAATGTTAACTTATTGCACGACTTCAATAAGTTACTCTATCAAGTTTTTTTATTGCAGAACTCAGTGCACAATTCCATGTTTGACAGTGATAGATTGCAAGTGCTGCAGATTTCTTAATTGGTAACTGATAAACCCAAAAATACATGACTATGTATGCCACACAACTACAACAAGTTTCAAACACACTCATTGATCTTGTTATCGCTATACATAAATGAAGTAAACAATCACTTTGGTTTGGTCAATGATATTTAGAAAACATCTTCCATTTAATTTGGAAGGAAAATTTAGATGAAAAAGAGTTTTATTATGATTGTGTGTCATACCGTGTCCTCATGTTTTAAATCAGGGTTACCTTTTTGAGGATGTGGTCCATTATTCCAATCATAAACTTTCCCTTTGTGATTATCAAACAATGAAAAAGCCATTAACTCTTGTTGTTTTATTGTTCTTTAGTTATATAATTTTCCATTTCATTTTATATTTTATTTTTGGTATTAAATTTAGTTTAACTGAACCGTACTTATTTTCCAAAATCTCAGATGTGGCTTTTGTCCCTTGTTGTCCTGCATTCTACTGCTTTGTTCTCCACCATTATTTGTGTGCATAGATCTTCATTGTACATTTTTGTATGTTTTCTTGCTAGGAAAAGTTCAGTTTCATGAACTCTAAGGATGGTAAAGGAATGCTTAGTATGCTATCATTTGAAGCTGCCAAAATTAGGCTTCTACGAAGTTTGATCATTGAGACAGAAACAATGCAGGTGATCTTTTAGTCCCTGTCAAATATCAATTTATTATAGTTTGTTAGCTTAACTAAAGTCTGTTAGTTACAGTTTTTTATCCTTACAACAGTTAGCTTATCTACTATGGTTAGTTTACTAGCATAATTAGCTCATCTTTGTATAGTTATGAACAGCTGAAGCTTACTATAGTAAAATCAAATTTGTAATCTTTCGTTCATAGTGAAGTCAGTTTCTCTCCCTACTTTGTTATTCAAATATGGTATACAGAGCATGAAACAATCCACTTGTCTAACCTTTGTTTTCTTCTCCTCCTCCAACAATGGCGACAACTACCTTTTCTCACTCAATCTCTGAAAAGCTTGACTCAGAATTATCTCCTTTGGTGTCAACAAATCAACTTCTCCTCTTGGGGCTCCAATCTTCCATGTCTAGAGAAATACTCACTTGTGTTTTCTGGTGCAAGTCATTGTGTTAGCTTTGGAACAAGGTTCATGCATACTTCCATTTGTACACCAACATGAAAGCTCACTCCAACACAGAAGTAGAGTATCGCAATATGGCATACACCAAAGCTGAAATTGTTTTGATTCAAACTTTATCATCTGAACTTGGAATTTCTCATACTTTGTGATAACATGAGCACTATAGCTTTAGCCCACAAGCCTATTCTTCAGTTTGCACCAAGCATATGGAAACAAATGTTTTCTTTGTTCAAGAAAATGTTGTTGCCCAGCAAAATGTAGATTGTTCATGTCAAGTTGTTGATAATCTGACCAAAGTCCTGTCTCCTCCTACTCGATTCATGACTCTCGTTAAAGCTCAAAGTTGTAGATTCTCAATCTCACCACCCCTCTTGAACTTGCATGGTAGTGGGTATATTCATTACTCAATTATATCTCTTTCTTTTTAGGATCTATGTAACATACTCTCAGTTTGTTATAGTTTGTTATCCTAACTCCGTTAGTTACAGTTTGTTATCCCTCCCTACTACAATTAGCTCCTCTACTATAGTTAGATAGTTAGTTAGTTTAGTAGCATAGTTAGCTCATCTCTGTAGGTATAAATAGTTGAAATTAGCTTACTGTAGTAAAATCAATTTTGTAATCCCTCATTCATAATGAAATCAGTTTCTCCCTATACTATCCTCAAATTTTAGAGTATCTTAGAAATTACCTTAGAGCTTGTGATTTCTTAGTTTCCAATTTTCTAATGTTTTATGACCTGTTTTCTTAATTAGTTAGGATTATTAGTATGGAAGTGAGTGCTTTAGGATTTAGCAGTGCATTATCTTATTATAATACAGAACAATGTGTAGGTAAATGTTATTTGAATTTTTTTTCTTTTTTTCCCCTATTCTCTCAATGATTCTTGAAATACCACAGTTTCCCCAAAACTGACAATCCCTTGTCCATTATTTTAATTTAAAATGTCTGTGACATAACTAATAATTTCAAAACTTGCCAACTTCACTACACAATATATCCTCTTTACTAATCAGACTTCAAAGTTAATGGCTTTTTTCTGTTTTGTTTTTGCATTTCTTGCTAGTTAAATCACTATAAATTAATAATAACAATTCCATTCCTAATTGTGTTGCAGTTATTTTAAAGTAGTAATTTCTTCATTGGGAAAACAAAGGTGGCCAGATATTGTTTATTTTCTTAGTTGTGTTATTGTATCTCTGGATCCTCCTCATGTGAATTCTATGTGTTGGATTTCAGCCTAGTCCAAACTTTTTTCCATCTTCATGTGAACTTGAACTTCATCATCCTTGTCCAAACCTGTTTTCAATTATACATGAAAAAAATGGTCATATCATTGCTGAAGTGTTCTTCTGTATTTTGTCCTGTCTGGAAATTGTTTTACTATATGCTCACTGCCTCTTGTTTTTTCTTGAACTTATGCAGGTTTTTGATTTTGCTGTCTTTCCTGAAGCAGAATATGATGTCCCCATATTTTGTGCAAACTTTTTCACCTCTGCTAAAACAAACATTGTGGTGTTGTAAGTTAGCATCTTCTTCCACTGTTGCAATCTACTTATATAAAGGATGTTCTCCATTTTCTTTTTTTACTTTTAGTTTGGAAAAGTCTACAATGTGGACTGTGTTTTCAATTGTTTGAACTTATTCCTAAGCTGCATTTCAGCTTATGGAAATTTATGCATTGCAATGCCTATTGTTTTCATCCAATAAGAGTTTAGAACTAATTATGAAAACCTGTCTTTGTCTGCTTTGCATTGTGAAATTGTGTTGGGAATCATTCAGTTTTTTAAAAGATAAAATAGCCTCTGATCTATGTGATATATTCTTTCAGGTGGTACATAACATAGAACTTTTACGTCTTCATTTGGGTGTGGTTAATGCATATGTTGTAATGCCTACTAATACTCACTAAACTAGGTTTATCAAGTATCAACTAGTCTGAGTAGCAGGCATTTGATTGAACTTGTTAAAACAAAATACCATATTTCATTAAGTGTAGACTTTCTTAACTAGTCACTTGAAGAGGATGCTTAGTTTCTTTTTGTATTATATGTTCATGTCTCTTTTATGGTATATTCCTGATTATTCACATCTCAATGTTACTTTAAGCCAGAATATTGTAGTTGGTTTACTCTAGGCCTTTGGTTTTGCTACTTTTTTTCTATGATTTTTGTAGAAGATGTGTTTAGCCCTAATCAGCACCATAATGAAGGTCACAGATCTTTGCTTGCAGAGTTGCAGTGCTTGTTTTATAATTGTTATTCTCTTTAGAATGAGCCTTGTAAATAAAGAACCTGAAAACCTTAGTTCAATAAATCTGGCTATATCTTTCACTGGTGCTTTGATAAAGGTTTCCGACTGTGCTATTATCAGGTTCAAACATTATATAAGAACAAATTAGTGTATGTAATGCAAAGCACTAACCTTGAATTAATTATGCCAGGGACCTTAACCCCTTGCATGATGTCATCAATCAGCATGAGTACAAGGATAAGTACTTTAAAAGCTTAATTCCTCTTGGTCTTAAGTATACTCAGGTAATTGCAAATATTTAGGGCAAATTATTAGTTATTGGTAGAAGTATTTTCAGTTTCGAAACAGTTAATCACTCACGCAGCATAACTCCTCTTACTACAAATTCTCTGTTTTTTATTTTTTCCATTCTGAATTGATGCATAAAAGTCCTCATGGACGCATCTATGTTCTTCTGTAAATTATAGAATTCTTTCTAGGAGCTAGTGTGCTGACTTAACGCAGACTTCATGCAGCTTTTTCCATGGGGAGGAAAGCTCACAAGTGAGTCTATAAAGTTTTTTTCACCAATTGTCATCTGGACAAAGTTTACCTCAGACCCACAAAAGTATGATATTCTGTTTTCCGCATTTAAGGATTATTACAAGGTAACAACCCCAACATCATGATAAACTTTATCTGTGAGCATTCATATTTTGTAAAATATAATATATTTAACATAGTTCACCACATGCAAGTGCAATCTTTTTTATCTTCATAACTGACCCTGGCAGGTATGGTTGGAAATGATATGCAAATCAGTTAAAGAGACAGATGAATCTCAGATTGTGCTCAATCTTGAAGCACAACATAGATATTTGACATGGAGAGTTGAAAAGGTAGTTCACATTTCCTAATGTTTTTGACAGCCAATCATAAATATGATTGGTGATCTATGGACATTAACACATTTGTCCTAGGTATAGTTGATTTAGGCTTTTCTAATTCACCAAGGATCTACACTCATTTAGCATCAGTTGAAGATAATTTAGATAATAACAGTACTGAAAATGATTATGCTTGTCATAATTTATAGAGCAATGTTGAAATATGTTATCTACATTAAAATCTTGACAATAAAATTGGCAAATGTGTTTGAAATGTAGTTTTGAAGTTTGAACCATCAACACTGGACACTTGAATTTAGAATGAATAGTCCATTTCAAATTCAATTTTACAATGGACCTGATTCATGGACTTATTTGGTGGAAGTAGGATCCAGGACAAGGTGTTTTGAAGAAGCTGATCGGGGACACACTTGCCAAGGTAGGTCATAGCTGTAGTTGTTTAATTCCTTACAGTTTAGTACCACAGATGCTCACTTCTGGTTTTATACTAGGATTTGTTAAGAAGCTTTCTTTTTAATGGAGTTGATGAGCTAGGAAGCAAAACATTCTATGATTATTTTCCACAATACTGCACTGAAGAGGGAACCTTACAAAAAAAGGGCAATATTGTTGGAAAGTCCTTTGAAAATCGTCCATGGGATGTTACAGGAGAATTTTTAGGTAACAGATTTTGGATTGAATTTTATTTATATAATTTCTGTTATAGTTACTTCTATGTTTGCTGTGATCAATATTTTGGTTTATAGTAATCTTTAAGAATCCTTGTGCCATTATCTGACTACTGGAATGTTTTAGGTGGATGAGTGTAGAAGCTTGTCTTGTGCAGATTTAAGAAGCCAACTTTTCAGACATGTTACTCTTTCAAATTTGGATGTCAAAAGACTGTCGCAATTCTTGTATACAATTATGTTGTAATATAAGTGCTACTATAATGTGTTATATATACACACATTTTTGCATGACAAAAAATTTCTTTGACAAATTTGAGGCTCTTACTGTTGTACTTGTGTTGTTTTTTAATATTTATATTGTGAGATTCCAATCAACTGTGTCCAATTAGTTTTAGATCAATGAAGTCTTATAAATTTAAATTGTATATTACCATCTAGATTATATTAATTTGTATAATCTAAAAATTGTTTAGTTCTTCAAATTTATGACGGGCTAGTTAAATTGAATTTATAAGAAGAGTTATATTTGAACTTGTTAATTGAGTTTTCTTCTACTAATTATCACCTCTATTAAACTAATTAATTTGCATATAAATATACATATTTTTACATTCAATTTTTTTTTCTACGCCCACTTTAACAAAGGAAAGTATAGTTGTCCTTTGAGTACATAGATATGTTTAAATATCAAACATGTTAGTTAAAGAATGATTTATGTATCATTATTTTAATTCCTAATTGATTTATTGATTCACATGTAAGAAAATTTACAATTGTAAAGTTTTGGTCTATTTTTAAATCTTCTAATCGATATTTTGGCCAAAGGAAAATTTTCATTTCTTTTTTTATGCTATATGGTTTTGATCACAAATTCTGATTCAAGTATATAGAACAAACAAATAGAAGAAATCATTATTAAAGTAAAAAAAAAATGAACATTCCTATGTCCAAATGTAAAAAAAAAAGTAAAATTGATCTCTAATCCTCTTCATGTCCTTTTTACTATAAATAATATATATATATATATGAGAATATCAATATTATAAGTTTTTTCAAACAGTTCATATTATAAATTATAGTATTATATTTTTTTATAAATTATAAAATTTGAATATATTTCTCTAAACAATCAAAACTTTATGGGTTATACACAAACGGTAAAGTAGAATGAGTTAGTATGGTCAAGTCTCTTCAGTTTCTCGAACACTCCGTCATTTCATTTATCAATATTCCTAGGTTAAATTAAAGTTGTCTCTTCTTACATGTTTTATACTTCAAAATATTTATTCACACTGATCTTCACTTATTTTTCCTACCACCTTGTTGATAAATTCTCCATTAAAATTTAAGAAATTTAAAAAAAAAAAAAGAAAATTACAACTTATTATCTGTTTTCTTTATTTTTCTTAAAAACAAAAAAAATGACAGAATTATTCTAGGTTTGAAATAATTTTAGGTTGGTAGATACGACCGAAGACTTTTTTGCTTTTTAGGCACCATTTTAACATCCAATCATAGTTAGAAGGGAGTAACACAGACACGTGAATCTGAATTTACTTTATAAGCTGGATTTGAATGGACCTAACTGAAAACCGACAAAAGCATTGAGAAATTCAAAACCTATCTTAAAATTCCAAGAAAAAATAAATTTGAATGGCAGCATGCATGAGTCATAAAGTGAGTCATTGATTCATTGATCAAGTGGTAGAAAAAGAGTCAATAGGACACAATTTGTTTGATATTGAGATGAACAAGTTGGAAAGACATGGTCAGAACAGTTTCATTCCATTCTCAAATCCTTCTAAGCCATGCGCGTTGAGTCTTTAAAGCTTCAAATTAATGAGGTCCACAGAGAAACATCGAAGGTGCCGCCATGTTCAGCCCTAACAGCAAAATATATATATATATATATATATATATATATATATATATAATATATATATATATATATTTTTTTTATATGAGAAAAGAAAAGATATATATATAAAAAAATATAAAAAAAAAGAAAAAAAAAACACATAGATACAAGAAAAGAAAAAGAA
>Ga0123342_1008637_pt1 | contig 12678 bp, 7 predicted proteins | sample Turbeawhitnodule_FD_89960 | JGI IMG/M metagenome (GOLD analysis project Ga0123342, IMG submission 89960) | Root nodule microbial communities of legume samples collected from Mexico - Turtle bean Mexico white nodule | ecosystem: Host-associated > Plants > Roots > Nodule | place: Mexico: Nepantla...
AGCTTCACGCCCACCTACCTCACCCACTGCATTCACTCTCCTTTCACAGTTTCACACAGAGTCAAACGATTCCTGAGCCAAGTCAGGAATCTCATGGCTTCATGTGGCATGCATGCAGGGCCATTGTTCCTCTTATTCCAGCAAAAGCAAGGGCAACTTTGTAACTTCCTTCGGATGACTTGGCACTCCCACTCTACAGTGCAACTTTCTCTTCATCTTTGAGCAGAAGGCGAATTCACTCAACTTTCTTCGTCCTTCCACACTCACCCGCAACCATGCATGGATCCAAACGAGGTGTTGTTGTGACTTCCGTCGACAACAGTACCTCCCCTGGATCCAAACAGGGCCTAAGTGTGTAAGAGTTTGGGCCTGTGCTCATTCTCCCGATTGTTTCTTTCCGTATTTATGCATTAATCCTATTTTCTTTAAATATTCAAATTATCTTTAATATTATGATTTAAAATAGAAAATATTTTTAATTAAAATATATTTTAAAAATAAAAAATTCATAGAATAAAAAATCATTCTAATTTTTTTTTTGGAATATATTTTTTAACTTTTGAAATGTTAAACTTAAAATTCATAAAATGTATTTTGAAAAATATATTTTGAAAATACTTCAAAAAAAAAATAATTTGTAAATCATGGAATAAAATAGTATTTTTAAAAAATGATAGGGTGCAAGGAGAAATTTGTTGGGGGTATTCTCCATGGTCTAAATCTAGGTCAATCTTCTCACCAAAAAATGATTTTAAACTTTTTTTCTTATTTTGAAAGTTTTTTTTTTTATATTTTTTATCAATAAGAAAAAATAAATAAATAAGAACAATTTTAAAGATGATATAATCATTTTACATAATAAAACAAAAATGATCAACAACTACTCTCAAAAGAGATACCCCGAAAGTTTATCAAAAGCTGTTAACTCAAAACCACCAATGACACTTTAGAAAAAGAATCAACGGATTAAGAAACCAATAAAAAAAATGAAAATATGCAGAAACAAATATGTAGTTATAATCCAATTAATAAAACTTGATAAAATAGTTCCTAAAGTGATATCTAAATTAGTTATCTAAGTTTTAATTACTAATATTTTAGATTCTAAATTGGTCTCTAAAAGAATAATAGAAAATAATTTAGAATATAAAGTAATAAGTAGTTAAAACCTTTGGTAGATAACAATTAGATACCAATTTAAAAACTATTTTATAAATTTTTATTAATAATAGAAACTACTTTAAATACCAATAATTATTTTAATTTATAAAATATTTTTTAATTTATTTAAATAATAACTAATTATTTTAATCTCTAAAATGTGTTGTCCTCTTAAGCTAATCAATCTAGAATCAATCTAGCATTGGCTGCTGATGTTTTGATAGCATTGTATTGTATAGGGATTGAGTTTTGTACAAGGTTAGAATCTTAAATACTTTATTTTATTTATTTTTTATTGATAAAAAAATATTTTCAAGAATCAAGATGAATCGTTCAAACTTCTTTTCTCACATTTTGTGCTAAAATTCATCTCCTTTCCTTATTAAGACACTGCTGTCATGATGAAGATAAGCAATGTTCTTCTATCTTTCAAATCCGTGTTGTTAAGTTTGACTTATAGGTTTTACATTTCATTATGATAATAATTAACCTTTTTGTGAAATGTAATTATTGTCAATTAGACTACAAAAGTACCCATGTTTGATGTACATGCATCAATTAAGCTTTGGTTGGAGTACATTAATTAAAATAATATCAAATTTATAATATATAAATAAAAATAATGTTTACTTCACAAATCGATTTTGAAAAAATTAATTAGATTCAGAATCACTTTCTTATTGTTTTTGTATGAAGTGCAATAACTATTATGTAGTACACGAATAGATATATGTGAAGGTGCATGTAGGAATTTGAAAAAAAGAATAAAGAACATTTGTTTTATTTTATTTTTAAAAAAATTATATTTTTTAGGATATTATACTTTTGTTATGTGGACTTTAGAAAGTTTTATCCATTTTCCGAAAGCAAAAAAATGTGAGCCTTACGAAAATTTTACACCAGAAAGTAGCAAAAGCCATGCACTCAATGAAGAAGATACTAGACACAAAATCTAGTAGCCATTCATGCACCTGCCTTTTTCCTCTGGACCCAAATAAATAAAAGCATATTTAATTTCATTCATGTGTTTCACAACCCAACCACACTAACGTGATCTTTGGTGCATGTACAATGGAGATACTAGAACAGAGTTTTAATTAAAAAAAAACTTATTGTTAGACAGATTTTAATGGCTTATACATTAACTAACAATAATTTATTCACTTTTAACCAAATTTACCTTCTTCACTATTTTTTTTACTTATTAGACTAAAATATTATTTAAGATATTCGACCCTACTTCTAATACACTACCCATAATGGGTTATACATTAACTAACAATAATTGATTCACTTTTAACAAAATTTACTTTCTTCACTTTTTTTTTTATCTATAAGACTAAAATCTTATTTAAGAGATTCGACCCTAGTTCTACTACACTACGCAAGAACTGAGGATTAGTCTACTATGAACTGAGGTAATAAAACAGTATCTTGCTCAACCAACATAATTTTTTCACCCAAGTACATGTTACAATTAGTCCATATTTGTTCAGCAAATGGCACCAACATACACAACAACTTTTAGTTTCCTGACAAACAAAGTATTTGTCCAACGAGAATTGACTCACCCAATAATCAAAATTCTCCACCTTTTAATTAAATAATCACTACAAAAAAATCATAAAAAAAAACTAATTTTTAATAACAAAAATAATTAGTTGTTATATTAATTAAATTAAAGACGATTTTAGAGATTATTTTTTTTTTTATTTCTAGAGTAGTTTTTATTATTGTTAAATGGTTTCTAAATTGGTATCTATTTAGGAATCACTGTTTTTATTACCAAATTTAGAAACTAAATAATTGGTAGTTAAAACTTTGGTTGTTAATTAGGTATCAATTTAGAAACCATTTAACAATAATATAAACTAATTTAGAAACCATTTTTTTAATTTTTAAAATAGTATCTAATTTAATTACTATAGCAACTAATTATTTTTTATCTCTAAAATTAGTTTCTGTTTCATGTTTTTCTTGTAGTGAAATTTCATCTAACAAGAGTTTTACTCGCCCAAATATATATCCATAAATTTATCATCAAATATATTTTTATAATTAAATAAAAATTGAAAATATATTACATCAACAGAACATTTTAATTAAGTTTTTTTTTTCTTCACATGCAAAAAAATATCATTCCACAAAATAGCACATGGAAGGCAATGAACACTTCACATGCCAAACGTGGCGTGGCAAGTTTTTCCGAATGTGATAGTTTTGTTTTTGTCAGGATTTAAAAAAACCTAAAAGAAGCAAGTTCATATGGTGAGAAAGAATAACATGCTCTGTTAAAAGTTCTAAATTATTGTAAAAAGTTTATTTTCCATTACTATATAAGTTGTTTTCGTATAAATTTCTTAGGAAAAAAAATATGCCATTAGTTGAACATAACACAGTTTGAATGAAATGTTAAACTCGAGCCATATATGTACTTTAATCACTGTCAAGATTAAATATTTGGTTTTTGAAGATTTTTAATTTGAAATGTATGAAACTCTAACCTTTGTTTTTTTTAAAGAAGTTGTTACATAAAAATGAAGGATTTGTCTCTTTTTATAAGAATTTGTTACATAAAAATGGAGGTTTCGTCTTGGAGTTGTGGTGGTGAGTAAAAGAGACTTGGAGGTTCTTCATCCTCAACAACAAAAATATATATATATATATATATATATATATATATATATATATAAAATTGTATAAAACGACACACCACTCTATCTCAAATTAGTAATTCTAAGTTTGACGTTGCCATTAGTAATTGTAATAATTTATTTTTGGTTAAAACATGAAAGTATGGAAATGATTAGATTATGGGAACTAGGAAAAAAATCTAGGGGCCACATGTGGATGATGAAGGGAAGCTTCTGGTTAGTTTAGAAGATTTAGAAAACAGGGATAAGATGTTAAAGTCAGCAAGGGACGGTGGAGTTAATCTGGGTAATCTATGAAAATTATATCTATGAATGTAAGAGGTTTTGGGAACCCTGTGAAGTGAAGGTACGTTAAGGATCTCACTAGAACTGAAGGTATAAAAATGTTATGCTTACAAGAAGTTAAATAGCTAACTTTTAGTAAAGAAAAATGTTGTCAGCTTTGGGGATAATGATAATGGGTATTTATATAACGAACCTTTTAATGGGGTAGGAGGAATTCTAACGGTTTGGCATAATAATTTTTTCCAGTGCATTAACCACATCCTCAATAAATGGTCCATAGCGTTTATAGGAGTCTTTAAAGAGATTATTATACCTGTTGTTATTGTAAATGTGTACTCATGAAGTAAATTACAAGAGAAAATGAAAATGTAGGATGAACTAAAAGTTGTAAGACTAAGGAAAGCTTGCAATTCCTGGTGCGTATTGAGGGATTTTAATTCAATAAGAAAGGAGGGGGGTAAACTGTGGCAGAAGTAATAAGAGAGAAATCCAAGGCTTCAACAACTTCATCGAAAGTATGGAGATGGTTGATATACCTAGTATTGGAAGAAAATACACGCGGTACAAACATAATTGAAAGGCAAAGAGTAGGCTTGATAGGTTCTTAACTTCTTTTGAATGGTTGCAACCTTGTCAAGGTCATAGATGTGTCATTGACAAGGTCATAAATGTGTCACAATCAACTTTTTTTTATCAAATAGAGGGCTACTAGATAGTGTTCTTGTTGTCAATGAGGTTGTCGATGAACACAAGAGAAAAAAAGAGGAGCAGGGTAATTGTGAAGCTTGACTTTGAAAAAGCGTATGACTCGGTCAATTGGGAGTTTTTGTACTACATGATGGGAAGATTAGAATTCTATGGGAAATGGATTCAGTGGATCAAAGTCTGTCTAGAATCTGTTACTATCCCCGTTCTGGTAAACAGCAGCCCAACAAAAGAATTCAAACCCTCTAGAGGCCTAAGATAGCGGGATCCGATTGCACCTTTCTTGTTTCTAATCGTGGCTCAAGGCCTATCCGGATTGGTAAACCAAGCGACCAGAAAAACCGTTTTTTGGGAATTAAAGTAGGAAACAAGAAGGTTGAGGTGAATCTACTCTAATTTGTTGATCACACATTATTTGTCTTAGAATCAAGTATGCAAAAATATTATGACTATTAAGGCTATGTTAAGATATTTTGAATTAGGTTTTGGCCTCAAAGTAAACTTCCACAAGAGTAAAATAGGTGCAGTTGATGTTGACAAAAACTTGGTCAATATGTACTCTGAAATCCTTTACTATAGCCTAATGGACCCTTTACCTACTTAGCCCTACCTGTAGGTGGTAACCCTTATAGATGCTCTTTTTGGGAGCTAGTGTTATCAAAGATAAAAAAGAAACTCTACATGTGGAAAGGTAAAAACTTATCCTTAGCGAGAAGAGTTAGCCTCATAAAACCAGTTAATTATCAACAATATATCATTATTCTTATCATTTTTTAAAGCCCCAAATGGTGTGTGCAAGGAAATCATAAAGATTCAGAGGAAATTCTTGTGGGGATGGGACACAGAAGGGAGGGAAATTGCTTTGTGTAGTTGGGAGAACATATTCAAACCAAAAGAGGAAGGTGACATTGGTATTAGACGCATTGACCTATTTAATAAGGCCCTATTGGAAAAATGGTTATGGAGAATGAGGTCCCCTGAGGTTGGCATGTGGAAGGACGTCTTAGAATCGAAGTATGGATCTTGGAGGATGTTAAACTTAAATACACTGGATCGAAATAAGTATAAATCTGGATGGTGGAATGATTTATCCAAAGCAAGCCTCTCAGATTAGGGAAGTAGATGGTTTGATTCAAATGTGGTTTGGCAAGTGGGAGATGGCTCAGTTTAAATTATGGGAAGATGAGTGGTTAGACAATACCCAACTCAAATAGAGATATCCTAAAATATACAAAAACTCCCTGGAGGAAGTCATGCCTTAAATAAGCATGCGGGTCTTGATGCATAAATCTGTTAGCCTAAGCTTTTACTATTGCATAATTCATTTTTGTACAGGAAGTGTTTTGATACATAATTATGTTCTATATGGGAAATGGTGGATGAGATTGTGTAGCCTAGGTTTTTTGAAAATAGGTTTTGGAAACTTGTATGCTATTAAGAAATAAATAGTTAGGTGGATTTTGGTATTTATATAAGGGTTGAGACACCTATGAAGTGTCTCTCTTAATTCATTAATTCTTTTATGGAAAAAAAATGTCTACATGCATCTAAATTTTTCAAAAACATAACCTAACATTCAAAGTGTGAACATTGAATATAAAATTTATCAATACTATAAATCATTAAATAGAAACTAATTTTAAAAAATATAAATAATTAATTTTTATATTAACTAAATTAGATACTAATTAAGATACTAAAATAATTATTGTTATATAAAGTAGTTTCTATTATTAATAAAAAAATTAAAACTAATTTATATTAATAATAAAAACTACTTATATATTAATAGTTTTTCAACTTATAAAATAGTATCTAACCTAATTAATATTTATTTTTTATTTACAACATAATAAATAGAAACACTTCGAAATAAGTGCTCCAATTTTTTACAATACAAAATAGTATCTAAAGCTTCAATACCAACTAAGAACACCATGCTTGTAACAACTATGAAGAAAAAACTGCATTGAATTATGCAGAAAACCTGCATCGGAACGTGCTTAACGAATCAACTCAAACCAACAAAAAGATGTCTCCCACCATACACAACACATTAAAAACACCTCAACCCTTTAAACACAATCTCCCAATACTAATTAACACGTTCAAAACACACATTTCTCAGCCATACCAGTAAAAACCATCTCATGAACCAACATATATTCCTACCCTCCTTCTTTACTCATTTAAAGCCAGTCTATCTCTATTCCTAACCTAATTTATCTTTCTTCCGAATAGATTTCATGTCCACCATAGGTCCAAACACCAAGTTAATATACTAACTAAATATTTTTAGTCTGTTAAATATCAATTTTTATTACTATGTCAACATTTAATGTTAACATGATACTGTTCTTATTACTATGTCAAATGTTGACATGATATTGTTAATATTGCTATGTCATCATTTAATGTTGACAAGATCAAGTTAATATATGAAACGAAATCAGACAATTAAAAATAGTAAGGAAATGAGAGTTTATTGAAGACTTAAATACATTTACAATCCTTTTATTTTGATTTTCTGATTTTCTTTCATCAGAAAAAAATAATAAATAAGGAATACTTCAAAAAAAATGTCTCAACCCTTATAAAAAAAATTTATTCATCCTACAACTAGCTTTAAACTACAGAAAAACTAGAAACATTTTCCAGAGAAGAGAGGCTTAAACTTGAGAAAGACTGTTATTTTAGTCACTTAGTTAGACAAAAAGAGAGGCATAAACTTGAGAAACACTGCTATTTTTAGTCACTTAAGTTAGACAATGTTAGCTATGTTTTGTTTATGTGATCATTATTTGAGTTCTCAATTAATATGTGAAATAACTCCCAAACTAATTTTGGCACTTGATTCTCTTATTTGAAAATCTTAGTCAAAGATGCAATAACTTGAGCACCAAAAATATCAAACTCGTTGCACCAGCTTGTGACATTCATCTACCATACCAATTATTGTTAGGATGTCTTCAAAGAGAGAAGTGACAAGTACCAACTGGAGTCTCTCTAGCTTGCTCAAAATGGAAGTTAACAATGGTGGATGATTGTTAGTCATCCGTTTCGTTCTTGGCAAATGTTCATCACTAAACAATTATTCGACACATCATCAATTTGTTAATGACATCTAACCCTAGGGTCTAAAAATAACATGATGCAAAGTCAAAGACTAAAAAATGAAAATTTCTAATACAAGGATAAAAACAAATACAGTATCCAATTTGTGTGACTGAAAACATATTAAAGTCTTTAATAAATTTTCCATAAACAAATATCAATCATTAAATTCATGTGACAAATGTTAAATAGATTATTATTTTTCATATCATTGACATCACAAACATCTTCTAACCCAAGCGATTCAAAATAGCATTACACAAAATCAAATGACTAAAATATGAAAAAAATAATAATTATAGAATTAAAAAATGTACCCAATTTGAAGGACCGGAAACATGTTTAAATTTTTAATAGAATCATATCAGTTAATTAAAGTCGTGTCTAAAATGTTAAATACCTTTTGACGTGTTATAAAATTATGATTATGAATTTTAGCTTTATTTTATAATTTTCACGTATGTCTCAATTAAATTTAAATTCTAAAATACTATTTTCTTCAAATAGTTCAAAGAAAACCATTTATATAAATAAATTAACTTATATATTCATTTATTTATTAATTGTTGTCGAAATATTAATGTATATCTATAATATTTTAGTCATTATCTCAATCAAATCGTTTAACCTAATTGATGAAGTAAAATCCTTTGATTTTGTATAAGAAAATACAATTTAGATAAGTTAAAAATCTCAAAACTTTAAGTAGTACAACTCTATACGCATATAACGTGTTCATAACAATTTTTAATTTTCTATTATACAAACTTCGTGTTGGACAAATCAACATTAAAACTTATGCTTAGTATTGAGAATTAGAATATGGATGGAGCTGAATAATAGCATAGCAATAAAGGACAATCTATTGGGACGAGGAGTTATACTAGTAAGTAGCAGCTTGTGTGGACTATGTGGTGAGGAAGAAGAGATTGTCTGTCATTTAATTTTTAAGTGTAAGGTTGTGTGGAGAATATGGGGTTTGTATTTATCTTGGTTGGGATGTTTGTCGATGAACCATTTTAATGCTAAGGTACATTTCATAGTATTTTGCCCTATAAATGTTAAAGGATCAATATTTAGAATCTGGGAAAGGGTGTGGATTGCAATTGTAGGTAATTTAGAAACATCGGAATAGGTGTGTCTTTAAGAATAGGAGAGTTGATCATATAGATGTGTTTGTGGTGGCACAAAGAAAAGTTTGAACTTGGATTACGAGTAAAGAAAAAGATGCAGAGTTCACTTATTCTAACTGGTGCTTGGAACCTTTATGAATTCTGTTAATTAGTTTTGCTTCGTTTACTTTTGTATGTATTGCTAATTTCTTGTTTTTAGAAAGGAAGAAGTTGTGTGTTTTGCAGATTGGTTGTAAACAGTTTGTCTCTCTGATTGGAGTAAGAGGATATTACACAATATGAGAATCTTCTTCTTACATTAGATTGTAGAGACTCCATGAAGGAGCAAAATTTTGTGGTATTTTAAGGTGTTGTGCTTTTGTAAATTTTTTTTTTTAAAAAAAAAAATCTCTTATTTTTTTTGGAGGTTTGTGTATAAAATTGAGAGGTGGACTTTAAGTTTAATTCAACCTCATAAACCAACCAACTTATAAGGTGAGGTTTGCACCCACTTATATACTATGAAATGTTCACAAACTCTCGTTAAGATGGACTTTAAATCACTCTGATACTATATTGAGAAGTGGACTTTAAGCCCAATTCAACCTTATAAAATTAACTTATAAAGTGAGATTCGTACTCACTTATATACTATGAAATGTTTTAATCTCTAGTCTATGTGAAATTTCCAATATACTACAATTCAAAACCAAAGAGTTAACACAAGTAAGCTGACTATTTTTTATAAAAAAAAATCATGTTCTATGCATAAGTTAAATTTGTCTACCATAAAAAAAGTTAATTAGATTAACTTTAATTAACTTCTTTTTTTTTTATAGAAAATTTAGTATTACCAAATAGATAGAATTCGTCGATAATATCAAAAAGTTACGAATGAACATTTTCAACGAAGAAGTTACGAACATAATTTCATCGATAAATCATATTTTTGTTGATAATTACCGATAACCATATACCTGTCAATAATTACTAACAAAAAATTTCTTCTATAATTACTGACGAAATTATACTTCAATAATTATTGATGGATATTCCTTTAGTAATTACAAACGAAATTATCTTTGAGTAATTATCCATTGAATTATTCACTAAATAGTCCATAGATCAATATACTGTTCGTTAAATAATTTATACATTAATATTTATTAAGTAATAGTTAATAGATTAATAATTATCAATTAAATAATTAAGAGATTATTATTTATTCATTAAATATTAATGGATTAATATATTATAAATTAAATAATTTATATGTTAATAATTTTTATTAAATAAATATTAATTAATATTTATTAATTTTAGTAATAGATTAATATGTGCTAATATGAATAATTTTTTTATTACTTAGTTTATTTACAAACTCATATCTTATTTTTTTTTCTTTACCGACGAATATAAAAATTTATTAACGAAGTTACTCTATTATTAACTAATAATTTAAGTGATAAATATTTTGTCTAACACATAACAAATTTTACTTGCGAATATTTTATGTAACACCCTAAAAATAATCTCATACCATATATAAACTTTATTAATTCATATTATATATAAATACACCAATTTATATAAGAAGGAATATACAAAATTTATATTCTTATATTTCTTTTCAAATGTCGTTCATACACTTGTATAAATACCTGATTGTCTCCATAGTACTATCATTCATAACAAACACATGCAAAGGTAAACTATCAAAATAAAATTCTAACATACGAAAATATAATTAAAAGAACTTATATGAATAGTAATTCATAATTAATTAGTTTTCTTTTTACTCAAACACAATAATAGAAAAATTCAAATATCAATCACAATAATCCGATTTCATTTCAATCATATAAACCACACATGAATCTATTTTCAATCACAATAATTCAATTTTATTTTAATCACATTAACTACACATGAATCCATTTGTAGTCATAGTATCTTGATTTCTTTTCAATCACATTGACTCCACATAAATTCATTTGCAATCATAGTACCTTGATTTCTTTTCAATACTCATTACTATGATTCATTTCAATCACATTCCAATACTCAAGACTAGATTTACACATTAATCTAAGAGAAAATATCATGGTAAGTTCAAACATCAAATATCATATGATAACAAACGGTCACGGTGTATATGAACTCCCTCATTAGCTTCTCACCAACTGAAATCATAACTTATGTGACTTAGATCATAACTAAATGATAAATACCTAATTTCAGTAATATTTCATATTAAAATATAGGCACTTATGAGTGTTAATTTCTAAAATACATATAAAATAATCCCTACTTTATGAATTTATACCTTTTACATTTTTTATGATCTTTACTTGAATAAGAACATTTTATTCCCAAATTTGATGTTAATTTCAGGTTTTTAGGGAAGAATGGAGATTTGGACTAAAAAAGAATGATATAAGCTAGAAGGAGAAAGCTGGAAGGCTCGGAACGCACAAAAAGAAGGCTCCAATGAAGTTTTTTGGAAAACAAGGCCTTTCTCGCTCAAGCGAGATATTAATTAATATAAGATATGTAGAAATACAGATATGCAATTAATAACAAAACAACTTCATATTTCATTTTGAGTGTTGTATTTACTTATATATATTACACAATTTCAGCAAAACAACCTCAAAAAAAAGTGTAGTTGTTGCATAAGATTCCTATAACCAAGGCTATATATGTTACTAAACAAATTTTGCATTAGTCCTTCAAAAAATAAGTTTTGTTGTTGCTGCTACTACATAATTAATGTTGGTTGTTGCTTGTACTTGTACATACTAAACAACCTCCAAGTGTCGCTCGCGAACCCACTACCTCTAGTTGTTGGCTTTATTACCGTCGTCGCTGGTTTCGTTCGTTGCCATCGTCGTTGGTTTCATTCGTTGTCGTCACCGTTGGCTTCACCGTCATCACTGTTGTCGTTTGCACCTTCAAGTTCAATCGTTGTTGTTGGAGAGAGGAAAGACGTAGATTGCCTTTGTCGTCGCAGCTGTCGTTCAAACTTGGTTTCTGTTAGTCAGAAGAAGAACGTAGAGAAGAAGGATGTACAAAGGAACTTTCGAAATGAGCAGGGGACATTTGAAATGATGCACCAAGTTCGCGGGCAAATTAAAATTAGGGCTTTTATTTATAAAAACAATTAAAATTAAAATTAGGGTTTTTATATAATAATTCATATTAAAATTAGGATTTTTATAAAAGGTCGCAATATGAAATTGTTTCGCGATTCGTATGATACAACTATGATACGGGAGCAAAAACGATTATTCTTACGATTCATCTCGCAGACACTCAGATTCGTTTCGTGAATCGTACGATACTTACTACCATGAATCATATAATCTCAACTACAATATCACCGCCAATATTTAATAACTCAATGCAAGTTGTTAGTAGTACTAATTAAATGTCAAAAAAACAAATTTCCACAGGATGATCATGTACTCAATTTCTCAAGCATCAAAACTCTAAGAATGAGATGAAAGAGGGTGAAGTTCATGTTACGAAGTGGACTTTAAGCCTAACTCAACCCCATAAAACCGACTCATGAGGTTGAGGTTTGCACCCACTTATATACAATGAAAGGCTCTAATCTCTAGTCGATGTGGGATCTCCAACACACC
>Ga0123342_1008638_pt1 | contig 12676 bp, 11 predicted proteins | sample Turbeawhitnodule_FD_89960 | JGI IMG/M metagenome (GOLD analysis project Ga0123342, IMG submission 89960) | Root nodule microbial communities of legume samples collected from Mexico - Turtle bean Mexico white nodule | ecosystem: Host-associated > Plants > Roots > Nodule | place: Mexico: Nepantla...
ATGTAAAAATGGGAGTCAAATAAACAATTTTTTATTTTATAATAAAAATAATTATGTTTATTTACATATATATATATATATATATATATATATATATATATATATATATATATTGGTTTCATGAGTGTTTTTTTCTGCTAATTTTTTTAAAAAAAATAAAATATTTTTACTTAGAAAATAATGGAGGAATTAAAATCACGTTTTAACAAATTATTTTTGCGATTAAGCAAACTTATGTTAATATCAACTTGGAATTAAATAGTGAGATACTGAATTTGTGCACCATAATTAAATGATAAAGTATTGCATTGATTCTATTAGTTTGTTGGAGGGTGTGAGACAAAATCTAATTAATACTTAAAGGGATTTTTCACTAAATCAGTGTAATTATTTTTGGACATTATACTTTTGGGTATAAATTTATTTTATTATGGAAATGCGGAAGTTGTGCACCACTTGTACAAAATTTGTAGGGAAAGACGTATTTTATGTATACAATTTTGTGTCAAAAAGTGTTTACGTGGAAGTGGTATATCATTAATTTGATTATTTGTAAAAAAAAAGTTGTATAATACTTTAACAACTTTGATTAAATAAAAAGTTAATATTTTAAGTGAAGTCGTATATAATTTATACGATTTTAGTTGTATTATTTTATACATAAAGTCGTGTAAGTTACGTATAATTTTACTTAGTATTTTTTAATAAAATTTTATATTATTAAAACCAAAAATCAGAATTAATTAATTGTTTTGATTATTGTTTTTCACACTTTAGGATAAGATAGGAAAGGTTGGGAGAGTTTTATGAAAGTGAAACTTTAAGTTTTGTTTTGTTTTTAAAGTATATTATTTGTGAAGTTTGTTATTTTTTTATTTATATTATGATTTGTATTGTTTGAAATGAAGAAACAAACAAGATTAAATCTATTGAAATAATAATAAAATAATATAGGGAAATAAAATGTATTCAAAGAAATCTATTGAATAAGGCAAGGAGGGAGAAGTGTTTTGGAGTTATTCATTGACTTGAAAATATTATGGGAAGAACTTGAATCTTTACGGTCAATTCCTCAATGCGTATGTAAGATGTATATGTAATCTGATGAAAATTGTTGTTAAGTATACAGATTCAGAATACATGATTTGTTTCTTAAAGAGTTTAAATTATTCTTATGTTACTCTAAAGACTCATATTATCCTTTTAAATCATTTACCTACTATTAACAGACATTTTTTTTTTATTGTTTTGCAACAAGACAATTGAACGGGAATACGATAATTAAAAGCAAGTTCAGAGAGATACTTGATACTAGAGCTAAAAAATATGTGTTTCTGGATTATGAAGTTGGTACAAAAGGATATGTTCTATTTGATGCTAAAGCCAGATTCTTGTTTCCAGAAATATAATTTTTTTTAACATATCTTTCCTACAAGGTGGATAAATCTAATAAGGAAAATGATCAACAATGTGATTTTTATTTTTATTTTCTTTTTGAACTTGTTACTTATAATAATGAAGAAATTGTTCAACTTAGTGAACAAAAATTTAGAAAACCAAGATAATCTTAGACGATCAACTAGAGATCATAAAGTCTCTGTTTTCTTGCAAGATTATCATTATCAATTCATTGATACAAGATATATTAATATCAATAATGCCACTCATTCTATATCGTCTAATATTAGTTATGAAAAATGGTCTCTTAAACAACTGCATTACACATTAAATATATCTATCAATAATGAGCCATGAAGCTACAATGAAGTTATCCAGTATCCTGAATGGCAAGAAGTAATAAGGAAGGAGATTGAAACTATTAAGCAAATAGGACCTAGTACATGACTAATCTTCCTCATGGAAAGAAAAGTAATGAAGAAGTGGGACTTTTTCTTGCCTTGGTCGCCATTCAAGACGGGCATCTACAACAATTGAATGTCAATAATGTTTTTCATCATGGTGAGTTAGAAGAAGATGCTTATATGTTACCTCCTTTAGGTATAGTAGCTCCTAAACCAGGACATGTATGCAAACTAACTAAATCTTTATATAGTTTAAAATAGGCTAGTAGACAATAGTTTGCAAGATTATCTTTTCTTAATAAGGTTGGTTTCATTCAATTAAATATTGATCATTCATTGTTTATCAAAAAGAACATCAAATGCTTTCGCTATTTTGCTTGCATATCTGGATGATATTATACTTGCAGGAAATTCAGTGAGTGACATACAACATGTTATGCAACAATTAGACAATACTTTCAAAATTAAAAAGATTTAGGAAAACTTAAGTATTTTCTCGGATTTGAAGATGCTTGATCTAGTAAAAGAAATACATATTTTGCAAAGAAAATATACACTGGATGTTCTTGTTGACACATGTTTGCTTGCATACTGCAATCTTCTAGATACATAGCTCAAAATCCAAGTTTTCATGAAAGCACAAAACACATAGAAATAGATTGTCACATTGTTCGAGAACAATTAAGCCTAACTCAACCTTATAAAATTAACTTATAAGGTGAAATTGCACCTACTTATATACTATGAAATATTTTTATCTTTATTTGATTTGATGTGAGATTCCAACAAAAGTGTAAAATAACAATAACCAAAACAACCAACCAACTATCATTTCTTTATTTCATTTTATTAAAAAAATAAACTTTAAATAGGTCAGGGCTCTAATCTCTAATCAATGTGGGATCTCCAACACACCCCCTCACGCCGAGACTGCCAACTCGTGCGTGAGACTATATATTATGGGTGGTCCGATAGCGGCCCGATAGCGGGTGGCACGATACGCCCAACACAAACACTCGCTAGGATAGGCTCAAAATGGCTCTGATACCATATTACGAAGTGGACTTTAAGCTTAACTCAACCCCATAAAACCGGCTCATAGAGTTGAGGTCTGCACCCATTTATATATTATGAAATGTCCTTATCTCTAGTCGATGTGGGATCTCCAACAATAACCTATACAATTTCAATTTAAAATTATACAACTGAAATCGTGTATGTCATTTACGATTTCACTTAAAATCATTTTTTTTCTCATTTAATCAAACATGTAAAATATTTTTTTGTTTTGAATTGATCGTATTAATGATGTAGGACACTTTTCTAACACAAAGTCCAATTCATGGATTGCAACATTTATACTCCACTATAAAGTATCAACGGCACACTACTTTTCAATCCTTCTAATAAATTTTTTCTACAAAAAGCATAATATAAAAAGAAAAATACACTCCTCTTCGGTGCAAAAACCATGATAACTTGCGCCACAATTACTCAACAAGATCTAGAAAAACAACTTTGATGTCTTCGTCACGCACGACACTTTATAATATGTGTATTTTGTCAAAAGAAGTTTTTCTCAAACTAAGTTGCTGGAGCAAATAATGTTCTATTTAGAACCACAATTATTTTCTTGTACATGAGTTAATTAAGTTATCAGTTCTATTTTACAAAATTTTATTTTTACTCGAAAATTTCATAAATTAAACATAGGGACTCATCCTTTATTTAATAAATATTATTAATTGAAATTTTAAGTTTGATCCGAAAAATATGTTTTCCAATTTTAATTATAATTTCATATTTGATAATGATTTATATTATAGAACGTGACTTTTACTGTTAATATATTATTATTTTAATCCTGAAAAATGGACTTGTGTCCACACATCATCATCTGCGTCAAATTTGACATTCAGATATTTTAGGAGATATTTTCGGAGTTTAGTCAAAAAGAAAAACAAGTTATTCACTTGTACTCAACTAGAACTTTGACAAAAAATTTTAATAAGTATCCAGAACTTGTTTGTCGATCTCACTATAATCAATTTATTAAATAATAATTAAAGTTAGAAATAAAATTAACTAAATTAAATATTATTTTATAAATTAAAAAAAATATTTATATTTAAATTGATTTTTTGTGATTAATAAAAATTTATAAAAAAATTTTTAAATTAATATTTAAATCAATTATCAAAATTTTAACTATTTTATATTTTAAATTAGTCTTAATTAATAGATAAAAAAAAGTCCAAACAAAAAAACAAACGCAAAAAACTTGATCATTTATAAAATATATATTTATGAAGTGTAGAAGAAAATTATGGGGTGGAAAGAGAAACCTGGGTCACACTTCAACCTATAAAATTGAGCCCAGAATTACTCAAGTTTTAAGAGGATTTGTTTTTCCATTTGCACCCCTATACCTTTTCCCAACACTTCATACCTTTCTCCAACACCTCATTCCTTTTTTTATCAGCATTTTACAGTGTTTTTTAACTGTTTCTTCAGAAGTTTTTCTTCTCAACTAACTTGAAAAAAATATATTTTTGAACAAATCCTACCAATACCTAATAAAATATTAACCACTATCCTATGTTCTATGGTAATATAACTAGAGATGGTAAATTGAGTGAATAATTTTAATTCACCAGTTAATGAATTTTTAAAAATATTAAAATATAAATAAAAAATAATTCAAAATATTAATTTTATATATTATATTAAATAGTTAAAATGATAGAAATATATAATATTATTGTAACTTAGATTATTAATATTCAATTTAGCCCATTCTATTTTCGCGTCAAGAGTGGGTTGGGCTAACAAGTTAAGAATAAGTCGAACAGCCCAACCCATTTTATCACATGTAAGTATTCTAGAATTTTTTTTCTTGAACGAAATTTTTTATTATGGATTTTTCTTTCCATAATTGAATTTTGATTTTTTAATTTTATTTCGAATTTTTTATTTTTTAAATATAATAATCTCTTCCGAATTCATTTTCTGAAATGTATTATTTCCAATTTTAGATTTTCATTTTCAGAATAAAGAATATTTTCATAAATTTCAAATTATGTAGTGAGCAGGTCCAAGAAAATTGGGTGTAGGAAGAATTTGCCATAATAAATCATCTTGACCATTAAATCATGTCAAAATAGCTAAAACCTCCCCCAAAAAAAGTCCGCAACATTTTATTTCTTAAAAATAAAGTATTTAATCTATATCTTTACACTTCATCTCAATCAATCTTTATATTTGTACGAAAAGTTGACAAAAAAATTCAGTATTCAATAAAAGACGAAAGATAATTTGATAAAAGTAAAAATTTTATAATCTGTAAATACACCGATCATATGATAAAATATTGAAATACTATTCATTTTTTTTTTATAATAATTCAAGAATAAATCACATTCTGTATATTCTTATTAAAGTGGAAATGGTATCCATTTTCCGAATTAAAATATTATATTTTGTCCAACCATTTCACTAGTGTGAGTATTCTTTTAAGTAGATTTATTACTACTAATATTATTACTATTAGTATTTTTATTAATATTATATATTATTACTGTTTGGTTTAGTTTAGCATAAAGAGAGGGTAAAAAAGCAGTGGCAGGTTGCCATCAACCCTAATGTATAATGGATTAGGTAGCCAGTCACACATGTGACATTAATATGATCTTATTATTTATTCTACCAAGTAGTATACAACAAATATATGTTATGTACTTAAAAAAAATCTCCATAAACCCTTTTGGAGAGAGCAATTCCAACAAATCAAAATGGATGTTCTGGTTTACATCTCCATCTTCGGATTGCTACTTTCAACTGCACCTGCACATGTATAAAATAAAACCATATTTACAATCAATCATGAATCTCAAAAAAAACAATTAACTTCACCAAACATAATTCACTTGCAATCTCATAATTTAATTTTTTTTTGTCTTGTATCAAAACAACTTGTTATATACATGGCAATTAGCATTGATCTTTTTTAATGTTATTGAGCAAGCTGCAAACACCTTTGCCACCACTTTTTAGGTATATGAAAGTGGTGGGAAAGTGATGTAAGAAGCAAATAAAAGAGACAACTGGCTTGATGGCTAAATGATTAAAAAAAATCATTTTAATTAAAAAAACTTATCAATATTTTTGTATTAAAGATTTTATATAACTAAAAATTAAAATATTTCATATATATAAATAGATACAAATAATTAAGGGAAAAAAAAGTGATTTTGACAAGTGATAAATTTGTAGGTACCTGTAAATGGTTGAGAAGGAAAGGATGTTGCTCGCCCTTGATCAAAAGCAACATTGTAAAGGCTTTGAAAATCACCTTCCCAATTTGAAGAGGGTAGAATTTGCTGCAGTGCACGTAGTTATTGGACATTAGAAGAGTAATCATTGGAACAAGAAGAACATTACAAATTGCATACACAAAAGGGAAACATACGGTGAAACAGGAGGAGTCAAGAAACGCTTCGGACAAAGGTACATGAGTAGTACTAATGTTCCTTCGAAGTCCCATATTGGGAGGGCTTATCCCCACGTTATTTATTAATCCACCACAACACGATCCATGTGGTTGTGTTGGATTCAACTGAAGATACGAAGGGTTGTTGCACATTCTCATATCTGATGGCATCCCAATGTTGGGTAAACCTTGAGATAAAGAAGGAAACACCTGTGGCAATCAAACATAAACAGTTATGTCATCAACATAATTTCTTATGCAAGTTCTAAATTCTTATGTTTTTAACATAATCCTAGGTTTTAAAATAAAGTCTCCCACACCATTAGTATCTGTAGTGTTTTGTGATTATTTGTAATTTTGAGTATATCAAAACATGTCAAGAAGCTGTGTGTTGAATCCAACTGATAGAAAAGGAGAAAAATGTTGAGTTATATACCTCTCTGGCAAATAGTTCGTCAATGCTTGGATTTACAGCCGCTAATTTCATTGACAAGAACTGCATGGAGTCATAAACATTGTCAAATAAGTCACGCGCTATAAAATTCAACACATTCCACTATCAGTTAATGGTTGGATTGTATAAAAAAAAAATCTTTTGTTTTTTAAATATGGATCAAATTCAAATCGACTTACTTAATATCAATAATATTTAAAGGGTTGAAATGATTCATTTATTTGTTCGTCAACATATTTTAATTTTAATTTTTACTTAATATTTTTTACAATAACAATGTTTGATAAAATAGCTGAACATTTTACTGCTAAATTTAAATCTCATACTAAGATAGATTATTATGAAACGTGTAGAGCCTAATTAATTTCATAGGGACCAATGTCAAAGGTTGGACCAACAAACTCTAACCTCAACTTGTCGTTGAAGAGACTGAACATAGTTAATGATTTCATCAAGCATTCCAGCTTTGCCGGCAATTTTGTTGCAACCCGGAACCAAATCTTGCAAATACTTCATTCTCTCACTGATTTTCTCCCTTCTAACCTGCACCAAACAGAACAAAACTCTCAGCATTAAACAGACACAACTAGAAGCAAAACGCATCGTTTAATATGCTAGTTTTTTTTTCACTCACTCTTTCAGCTAAGCTATGACTATCAGTGGCTTGACCACGACGCGCTCGGACATGAATGTACTCGCGCTTCTGGTTCTGAACCTCGGACGCTTTCGAATCATCCTTGGAAGAATCCGCAGAGGTTTCTCTGTTGTTCTTAACTGCGTTGGATTTGCCATTTCTGTTGCTGCTTTGGTGCGTCACTCTGGATTCTCCTTCCTCGCCACTCACTTTCACTCTCTTGTCCTTGTTATCACTCTCCGCAGCAACCTAAACAAAATCAGAAAAAAAAAAAACGAAACGTCACGATTGCCTTACCATAGTCCACACCACACCGAATCATAACCTCTATCAGCATTCGCAAGTACCTTGAAGTTCTGCGCCTTCCTCCTCTTGTTGCTTTCCTTGGGTAAAATAACGGAAGAAGATCCGAATCCAGTGTCGAGTTCGGGGCAGAGAGCCGGGTCGGGTTTGAGAGAATGAGCCAAGACCTGAGCAAGCGCGGAATCGTCACGCGCCATGAGCGAGCCCTGACTCTGAGGAAGATTGTTGGGAGAAGAAGAGAAAACGAGGTTAACGTGAAACTCCGTTGCGGAAAAGTAAGGGTGGTGATTGTCGTGATGGTGGTGTTGCCACTTGATGGTTGCTTCCCTTTGTCTTTCCAAAACTGTCATGTCCGAACAACTGGCTCCTAGATTCCCCGAACCGTTCAGACAATGCAACATGTTGAGGTTGTTATGGTTATTCGTTATTCCTAAGGATTAGGCACCGCTACGTTGCCGAAAGTACGCGCCACGCGGTGTGTGTGGAAAACAAAAAGAAAAAACCACGTAGGGTCACGGGGAAGTTGAGAACACAGTGTGGGAGAAACACTGGAACACTGTTAAGGATGTGCAGAGATAGAGTGGGTAAGATATAAAGGGAGGGAAATTCATTTCTTTATTTATTTCCTTTTTTTAATTATACTAATAATTAATAAAAGGAAATAAAAAAATATGGCCGGAATAATTAAGATAGAGAGAGTGGGACATAAGGTGTATTGATGTAACCATAACCGAGGCTGTGCCTTGGGGCCCACTGATATGACCGCCACGTGGGCGTGTCCAACTCTTCCAAACGGCATCGTTTCGCTTTGCTTTTCTTATTTTTTGCATTCCATCGTTTTCGCACTCGCACCTTAAAACAAAGCTATGATTAATTAGTTTAATAACTCAATCCAGTTTTGGTTAAACCTAGTTTTGGTTAAATTACCTTTTTTTTAATATAGAAAACCTATTACGAATAGTGTTTGAGTAACTAGAAACAAGTTAAAAGTGCTTACATAATTAATTATATAGTCAAATATGATGCATAGTGGATTATCACCGTATCATAATGAATTATGCAACCACACATGTCCGATCAAATAATCATTACTGTGTAGTTTTTCTTAATCAAGCACACGATTCAAGTTTTTCATTCACTCTGCTTTACTCCAACTAAAAAATCTTTCCATTTTGTTTTACTTATTTGTTTTCACTCTCTTTTAGTTTTTTTCCTGCTAAGTGAGAAGAGTGGAGGAAGTTTTGCAGTATCAGCTTAAGATTCTCTTCTAAAAAGGATCAAAGTCTTCTCCTCGTCCTCTTCTAGATGTAGCAATCCCTTTCTTCTTTCAACTAATCAACTTTGTAATTAACACAATTATACAATTTCTTTCTAATCTCTTATTCCTCAAACAAAAAAGTACTTGCAGTGTTTGTATATATTGTCAAAGAATGTATTGATATGCCCACAGTCCACCAATCAATATATTTCATTTGCATCTCGCCTCAAACATACAATTAAAATGAATAAACACAATTATGTGTTTTCATCTTAGTTAAATTGGATAAGAATGCACCTAGAATAAAAAATTTGCAAGAGATGGGAAAGTTCCAGCATATACTGATGTTGAATTATGGATACAGGTCTATTCCAACCGGTTACTTATGTTTGATAAAGAAAACATATAATCTAAAAATATTTGAGGTTCCACTTTAAGGAAAGGGATTGATGGGTGAAGAAGAATAGTGTGTCTGCATAATTGACCTCATAATTAGCTGCTAAACATGGGAGATTTTTTTGTTTTAGTGAGCTGTGATGGGTGTTTAGTTATTGTAATGGGACAAATTAAGCAGGAGATGACGGATTGTGGTATAATGTTAATGATAGGTGAATTGTTGGTAAAAGATATGAAGTATGATGAGGAGAAGGGTTAGCAAGAGTGTGATTTGGAAGCAGGAAATGATGGTTTGGTTGGAAATTTATGGTGCGATTTGAAGCTTGAAGCAATAGCGGAAGGTAAAGGTGAGGAAATATAATTTGAGATTGGTAGGAACAAGTCCAGAGAGGATGAAGGCAACTTCCATTATCACCAAATGGGGCCTCTCTTCAAATCTCTCTAACTTTATTTTTGGTTCATGTCTCTTTCAACTCTATCTTCCACCCTCTTCACTCTCTCTCTCTCTAGGTCCCCTCTTCCTATGTAGCAGTTGGATACATACACTTCAAAATTACCCAATACCACAGCTAAAGGCAAATGGGTCCTCCTTTCTCAATCTCATTTCCTCTATCATATCACTTTTTTTGTGGTACACATCAACACAAAACTCTGTCCCCTCTTCTCTTTGTTTTTCTAGTCACTCTTGCTTTTTAGTTCCTCAACTGCTTTCCATCCTATATTCTCTTTGACTATCTCTCCCCATACACTGCATTTATCATCAACCATCTTCTACCTTACACTCTCTATAAACAGTGCCCTCTACTCTTGTTATTGTTAACTAACTTGGACATTAACATATTATTGGTTATACTCATCATAACTCTAATACTAATAGAGAATCTATTTTATTTCACTGCTCCTTCTACCATCCTTTAAATAGTCTTACAATAAACAGATATTATGACATGCACATAGTTTAAACTGTTTTTGTTTTGTCACAGTTCATTGGAATTCTGTGTCACCAACTGTGTTGTGCAAATGATGAAAATATCACTGCCTTAACTTGTGTTTCATGCAACAAAGTAATAATACCAGGAAAGATGGAGGAGCATTTCAGTTGCTTTTGTACTCATTTCTTTTTCTGCTGTGAATCTATAAATATCACTATATTTTGACTAATTTAGCATTCATAAAATGTCCCTGCTGGCACCTGCTAATAAATTGGAAAAATAATTGGAAAGGGTTCTTATCTTATCCAACTGATATGTGTTGAAGATAATAATTGGGGAAGGGAGATGGCATATGAGGAAGCATTCAAAGAGAGCAGCAGATCCGATGTATAGGGAATCATAGTTCTTTCTCCTGGCCCCTCCTCCTTATTAATTTATTTTATTATTATGGTGTCATAATTTGGATCTGAATGAACTTCTAAAGCTCTGCATTTCAGATTGAGAAGGTCTAATGTCATAAGTAGGATTTGATACAATTGGATATGATGTTAATATGATAAGAGTCTTTCTATAATCTTAAAAAAAATAAGTATTCTTTCCATATTATTTAAAAATCGAGATCAAGAATAGTTTATATAGTATTACTACAAGAAAATCATAAAATAGAAATCAATTTTTAGACACCAAAATAATTAGTTGCAATAGTAACTAAAGTAGACATTTTAGAAACTAAAAAAAAATTTGGTTTCTAAATTAGTTTCTATTATTGTTAAATAGTTTCTAAATTAGTTTCTATTATTGTTAAATAGTTTCTAAATTAGTATCTAATTAGCAACCAAGGTTTTAGAAACCAAATTTAGAAACTAAATAATTGGTAGTTAAAACCTTGGTTGCTTATTAGATACCAATTTAGAAACTATTTAACAATAATAGAAACTAATTTAGAAACCAATTTTTTTTTAGTTTCTAAAATGGTTTCCAATTTAGTTACTATTGCAACTAATTATTTTGGTATCTAAAAATTGATTTCTATTTCATTATTTTCTTGTACTGTATTTCTTACTCCAATCCTATCAATTAAAACACTTTTTAAGAATAAATTGTAATGGAGTACTCACTTTTAAAACCGACAATACCTTAAAGATGATGATTGATTTTTTATCATAAAAGAAAAATTATGAATTAAAAAAAATATAACATAAATTTGATTATAAATCCTGTATTTTTGGCTTTATAATAATTATTAATCTTATTTAATACATTTTTTCAATATGTTTTTTATTTAGATTTTCAGAAAGTATTACTAAAAATATAGTATAAGATTACTCTTGAACATAAATATAGGCCAAAAAGTAAGAGAGAGGTTGGGTTTTTGAGAGTATGTATGTTGCTATGCATTGATCCATTTTACAATCTTAAAATGATGATCTTACAGATGGATGCTATGGGCTTCCTTCTCTTATTTAATGCTCAACTCCTTTGCCAAACAATCCCTCTCTACTCATTCAACTAGACTTGGTCTTGCTTTTTATCATCATATCTAAAAATGATACCAACCATATAATTCTATATTTTTAAAAGGAAAGTTATATATGGGTGTAATATTTTCTAGTTATTATCATGTTCATTGATTTAGTTTATTTAATCCAGAATACAATACAAATAATCAATTCTACAAGTTAAATAATTATGAGTAAATAAATTATTAAATATATAACATGCAATAAATTTATGGACAAAATGAAGTAAAAAGAATAATGTACCTTCCAAGATTAGGGAGTTGTTGCCTCCGCTTTATTGAGTTAATTTCTTTCACAATATAATACAAAATTTTACTCCAAGAGTTAAATAAATTGAAAACTTTTCACATAAACAAAATAAATGCAAAATTCTACTAGTTAAAGTTTTTTAGTAAATACTTTATAAATTAATTCAAGTAAGAATTATACAGATAAGATGAAGAAAAAAAAAGATAAAGTATTTTTAAAGATTTAATGGTTATTGTCACATTCCTTTATTTACTTTATTTCTTCTTCATGAGAAAGAATGTTCAAGAAGTTAAATAAATTGAAGATTCTTTCAAGTAACAAAATAAATAAATAAAAATTTTAGGTTAAAGAATTATGAGTAAAAAAATTATTTCAAGTAACAAATTTATAAAAAAGAATAATGTTAGTGTCTTACTCCATGAAACAAAAGAATGCTCCAAAAGTACACTAAATTGTGTTTTTTTTAACAACATAACAGAATTATTAACAATAAATACTGATGAGAATTTTTTCAAAGCAACAGAATTATATGAAAAAAAAAAAAAAAAAAAAAACAAAAAAAATTAAAAAATAAAAAAAAAAAAAAATAAAAAAAAAAAAAAAAAAAAAATTTAAAAAAAAAAAAAAAAAAAATATTAA
>Ga0123342_1008639_pt1 | contig 12675 bp, 7 predicted proteins | sample Turbeawhitnodule_FD_89960 | JGI IMG/M metagenome (GOLD analysis project Ga0123342, IMG submission 89960) | Root nodule microbial communities of legume samples collected from Mexico - Turtle bean Mexico white nodule | ecosystem: Host-associated > Plants > Roots > Nodule | place: Mexico: Nepantla...
AGTGCCGAAAGATAAGCAGAAGGAAGAGAAGGATCCCAGTTCATCACTCAGCCACCTGCCCGACCGAAGGAAGGAGGAGAAGACTTCAACAGTTCTCTAGGTCCCATCTCCCTAGCAGGAACATGTAGTAAAAAGTATTAACCAAAAAAATAATCTGCTGTTGCTTTTCTTTACTTTTTCCATTTTCTCCTTAGTTTTGTCTCATAAAAAACACTGTTCCTGTTCCTCACCTAATCTTCCTAACTTTCCGCCATGTTTGGGTTGACCAAGAGAAATCAGATGAACAGAGTAAAACTGGATGAAATGTATATGATAAGATGTATTTTGTTCAATTCTGTAAGATCAAATATATATATATATATATATATATATAATATAGGTGAAGGTAAGTCTGTTATAAATTAATATTAAGTTTATTTAAATTTAAATTTATTTTTTAATAGGATATAACAGTTTAATAAAATATGATTAACATGAAACGAAACTTTAATTAGACGTGCTATTATATTACAGTTTTCACGAAAACATATTTTTAATGTATCAATAACATATTTTTCGTTAAATTCAATGTTCTTTTCTAAGAAGGTGAGAAGCACACTCACAACAAAATTTATCTCAATAATTTAAATGAAGGACAAATAGTTTATTAAAAGTGTAAATAAATTGTGATGAGTTTATATATTTTTTATCAATTTTTCCTTCAATAGAGTAATTTGGTTTCTTTTCAAATTAAAATTGTAAACTGAATCAAAATGTTTATTATACTTCATTAATGTTATATATTTAACTTTAATTAATAACAAAGTAACATGTATATATTTTTTAAAGTTGTTTCCTCGTTTAATTGTATTATAAAAAACATACTATATATTTTTAATTCACAATTTTGTATTAAAAAATTGAAATACAATTCTAAAATATTTATTTGATTAATTTAGTTCAAATTTATATTATATTAAAATGAAATCAAAATCCAATTATTATTTTTTTACTTTTATCTTTAATTTCAGTGTTCTTTTAAATAAAATACCGAACCTAAGGGAGTTTCAAACATTGCCATTTAAACACAGTTCTCATAAATCTTTGATAGTTGCCACTACCTCAAATTCCCTTTAGAATAGTCTGAGTCAACCCAAAATTACACATTGAAATTAAATGAAAAAGTGGATTAAATTTGTCAAATTTTCAAATGTGCAGAAAAGAAAAGTAAGACAATTATAGATGTTGGGACCAAAATCTGCATATTCCTATAAAAGGTAACGAAAATGAGTTGTTCCCAGTGTGAATCAGGGTCCTTCTGCCCTCTGTAAGAAGCTAAAACAACAAGTATATATACTAAAGCTTCCATGGTTAAATTAAAACCAAATAAAGATGAATTAATAGGGTCAATTTGTTGAGAATTATGTGAAGAGATAGAGAAAGTGGAAAAGATTAGAGAGGAAGAAATTTGCAGTGTGCAATGAAGGGAGTTGGCAGACACAGGTTGAAAAGTTGTGATGAAAGAGATGGTGATGATTAATGCAGAGGATGTGAATGGGGAAAGGAAGATAGGGAGTGGGGTTTTGTAGCCACCCATTAGCATCACAGTGTGAAGTGAATGGCAATTATCAGCATGTGGATGTAACTGACTCTGTGTATGCCACATCATGGCTACTCCATCAACATGTCCCTAACTTTTCCATGTAAATTTTCACAACTCTGTTTCTTCTTTTTCCTACCCTCTCATTGCCTTATGTCATTCCCCTACTCAACATCTACCCTCATTTCTTTGTACCACTCAGATTGCCAAATCTTAGGGTCCCCTTCAGAATCATTTTTCTTTATTATACCACATTTTCACAATACTTTCTTTTACATTTTTCTTCTTTCTCCTTTTGTCACATCAATAACCTCCCTACATACTTTCTCCTCTTTCACATAAACATTCTTTTTTTTAATTGCTTCTAATACTCCTCGTTTTTAAATTTTACAACAATGTTTTAGTAAATAAGAATGAATTTCAATTATAACATTCAGTTTTAGCTACAAACAATCGATTTTTTGTTTGATTTTTTTTATCATATACATTTCTTTTATACTTTATCTATACCACAAGAAAATAATGTGAAATATAAACCAATTTTTAGAAACCAAAATAATTAGTTACAATAGTAACTAAATTAGAGACCATTTTAGAAACTAAAACAAAAATTATTTCTGAATTAGTTTCTATTATTGTCAAATAGTTTCTAAATTGGTATCTAATTAGAAATCAAGGTTTTAACTACTAATTATTTAGTTTCTAAATTTGGTCTCTGAAACCTTGGTTGCTAATTAGATACCAATTTAGAAATTATTTAACAATAATAGAAACTAATTCAGAAACCAATTTTTGTTTTAGTTTCTAAAGTGGTCTCTATATTAGTTACTATTGCAACTAATTATTTTAGTTTTTAAAATTAGTTTCTATTTGATGATTTTCTTGTAGTGCTATCTTTCTCACTCTTCTTTATTCAGTCCTATTTTTAATTTTCTTATAATATTTTAATAATACAATAAATATTTATTATTATTTAAATCTGTATCCATGTCAACTTTATTCTTATTTACAAGAATCTAAAAATTGTTCGAATCCATTTATGACACCACAATCCTCTAACATCAAATCAATACCTTTGAGACAAACTAATCAGAACCATAACCATACACTAAATGTATGTTTATAGAAATAGATTTTTTAATATTTTTCTATCAATTTACTCTAAACAATGAAGTTTTTTAAGTATGTAACCGTGTTAAATAAAGAAAGAAACATAATATTATCCATGATAGAGTTTAATTAGTTAGAAAAATGCAATTTTTGTGTGTGTGTGAAAGGTGTGCACAGTCTGTAAAAATGAAAGAAATGTACAAACATTATGTGTAAAATGAATTTATGTACTATTTGCTTCGATGGCTGGGTCTCCCATGAATGAAAAAATTTAAAAGCATAGAAACATATCTCTACAAGGTTAATTGTGTCGCACAGCCATGTATGATTTTGGTCCTTCCTGCTTACTTCTAGATTGTAATAATGCACGAATCAGTGATGGAAAATAAGGAAGAAAAGTCTCTTTCTCCTGTTGAAAAATAATAATAAAGGGTCTTCGGAAGAGTGAGAGTCCTTTAGGACTTAAATGATGAAGAGGAAAAAGGAGAAAAAACACAAAATTATTGTTCTTGGTTAAAGCATATATGTGTATAAACATGATAGTAAATCCTCCAAGTTAAAAATGATGACAAAATTGTTGGAAAAAATAAATTAGAAGTGACATTTTTATATGTATGTTTGATGAAAAGGTGGTGAAATTGATTGATGGTTTGCAAAAGCAGCCACTTGAGCTGTTGATACAATTTAAACTTTATGGTCTCTTTGTCTTGTACTACTAAATGTATCCATCATCTCAATCAAACAACACAAACTAGATAAGTCTACATATGCTGTTGCCAATGCTTCCTTTTCTTTACTTTTTTTTCCTCTTAATTTATAAAACATATTAAACTAATATATATATAATATATATATATATATGTTAAATTTTATTACCTTCAATTGGATAATTTACTCTCTTTTTTCTCACAAAACTAAAATAATTTATATTTGGGGAAATGAGTAATTTGATCAAATACATAACTTTTAAACATGTGGAATTCATTTTTAATCCTTTTAAAATATTGATAGTTAATTTGTAGTCTGTTTAAGATACTTAATGTTATTTTTTGGTTTTGTGGTGTCATGGATCGAGTTCATAATATAAGTAGATTAGTTGTCCAACAATAAGATACAACATATTAAGTACAACAATAAAAAGATTAGAAACAAGATCAAACACAAAAAAGAGTAGGAAGAATTTAATATAAAAAGATAATATTTTATTAAAAGAAGATAGATAACAACTTGACTAGAAATTCATATATTTCTGACAAAAGATAATATTTTATCAAGAGAAGACAGATAACAATTCGACTATAAATTCATATATTTTTTACAAACGAGAGTGTTTATTCTTGACTATAAAAAATCCTTTAAAATGAAAAATATTGTTCATAAAATTAAAGAATTTCAATTAAAAAAACTTTTTTCATAAATAAATAAATAAATTTAAATTTGGTTTCAACTTTATAACATACCCTACACTTATGCTTATAACTTTATTTATATTACTCTCTCTTTACTCAATGAAAAATAAACAAGTCACCTACTATAAAGAAATCATGACCTACAATATTTTCATTATTCAACTTTCTCTAAACAACCATTCTCACCTTCAAAAACATAACAAAAATAAGGGTTATTATTTATTCTTATTCATAACGAAGTATTAAATAAAAATAGAATATTATATATCAATGTATTTCATTGAGTAATAAAGGACACAAACTACTAAAATAATGGTTAACTTAGTACACAAGACACAATTTTTATTTTATAAGAATTAAAATCATACAAAATATTTTTGACATACCGAGAATTTTATCTTAACAATAACAAAAATATTTTATCTGAAGTATTTTTTACATTACTAATTTTATTTGAGATGCAGGTCTCTCGTTTATAAAAATACTATATGAAATTAGATTGACACATTTTAATTTTATAAAGAAAAAATGTATAATTATTTTTTTGAGTAACTAAAATTAATTTACCAATATTTAGAAGGATGAAAAATCATATTTTATCCGACATGTTTTTATTTAATTATAGTGAGAAATGTTTTTCATTTAAAAATTATTTATAGTTACGATTTTTTTTATAAAAATTGAAAGATAGCTCTAAAGAATAATTAAAATATATTTTTTTTCAAAATTTTATAAAGCAAGTAGAAATATAACTTTTTTACAACGTATTTTTATAAATTTTTTTATGAACAAAATATAAATAAATAAATAGGGATCTCTTCATGAATAATTCAATCATTATACATACCATAGGAGATATACATGACACATTAAAAGAAACACAACACATAATTAAGCTAACACCTAACAACATACCCAAAACTCCAAGAGAAGCCTTCAACCAAGAAAGTCGAAAATAAATACCAAACGAAAGGAAAATCCAAAACAAATACCGGACAAAAGAAAAACGAGAAAAAAATATCTTTTATGAACGATTAAACTTATAAATTCATACTTCATTTCAAATTTAAATTTGAGATATAGTATTGTAACTTGATTTAGTTTAATAATGTCCGCATAAGATTTTTTACATCCAAAAAAAGACATATATTTAGAAGTTATTGTAATTGGACGATGAAATCTTAAAAAAAGTACAAGACTTTAGTTTCTCTATAGAATAAATGTAATATGAAATTTAAAAAGATAAATCAAACACTAAATTAAGATTAAAAAAAGTTAGTGAATTCATATACTAAAAGATCAAAAGCGAGATGTTAAAAATAAATATTCAAATCTTGATATATAGATAAATTAAACCCAACTTATTAATACTTATTTGTTTAACTAAATCCTAAATCTTATACTAAATTGACACATCAATCGTTAATAATAAAATAAAAAATGCTTTAACTTTGTGTAAGTTTAACACAACTGAACAATGTGATGATAAAAATACATATCCATCTAAGTCTCCTAATTTCTTACTTCTTTTCTCTCAAAATCAAAATATTTCAAACTTTAAAAATTTTGTGTTCTTCTCGTTTAGGGTTTAGATTTGATTTGAATGTTATTTATGTTATAGATGATATTACCAAACAGAAATTAGATATGTCAAGTTACAATAAAATTGTAAATTTGAGTTGTTACACTGAAAGTTGTATCTTAACCATTAATTATAATTTTTAACTTAATAATAAATACTCAATCCAAAAATTTAGAATTATAGTTTAATGTTTATATTTAAATGATAATTTATATGTATTATTTTTATATATATTAACATATGTTATACTAATAATATCTATGTTAGTTCTTTAAACTTCAACTATATAGGAGCCAAATTAGATTGATTTACCTAATTCCTAGTCAGTGAGATCGATCTATAACGTATGGTTGCCCTGCACAAATTATTATAATAATTTATTAATTTGTATATTTAACATCTTAAAAAAAAATTTGTTAATTTACTAATGGTGTAAAATATTTTTCAGTGAAAGTCTTGTTGATTTTGGCTTAATCACAAGTCCCACATCGGTGGGTTCATTGTTTGGGAAGGAGGTTTGAGGGTTATAAATTAAACTCTCCTCCTTCATTGTTATATATCCTAATTTGTAATATCTTCTCCCATAATAATAAAAGTTGGCTATTTGAGTTGTGCTCGGAGATTAGGCTAAATTGGCCGTTAACAATTTTTTGGTGTGTTTTTTCTCTTTATCTCTTTTATTATTTCGCTTTATTTATTCAATATTATTTGTCGGGTAACTCTGTTAGGGTTCTGTTTTAGTGGGAAAATTACCCGTTTTTCCCAACAAGTATTCTATTATTAATATTATTATAAAATTATAGTTTAATTTTAGAAAAAAAAAATAGTTGTGGTGTGTGGATATTTTGTTAGGTGTAGTTTACCCAATTAGGCAAAGACATTGTTTTCTGTGGAAGGATCTTCTTCTTATCCGCATCCGAAAGAAGAAATGAATATTCAGAAGCATTTGGTTTGGAACAGTGTGTAAGCATTTAATAATGCAAATTATTGGACACAAATTGCAATCTAGTACTACTATAATCATGCTTTCACTTCAAAATTTCCACCTATGACCATACAAATACAACGTAAGTAAGTGTTTCAAATTAAAAAAAATAAAAATAATAAATAATAATGCGGAGTGGAAGGCGGCTACGTAGGATAGGGAGGTGGGTCGTCATGTTTAGGTTTTTGCTCAACTTCGTATCTCTTTCGGTCACCAACCGTGGGACCCACCAAATCAACACCATTCATGTTCTCTCAAGTTCCAACTTATTTAAATCCACTCATTTTCAGATTTCTTTTATAGTCAATTACTTTACCAATTCACAAAACAAGATCTTCAATCATCAAACCCTCTTCTTCTTCTTAAATCTCTTTAACTATCACTTACCTACTTTAGTTAATTCAACAAATAACATTTATAAAATATATTTTATTTTAAATCTTAATCCAAATAGAAACAAATTTTATAGAGAAAAAAATAATTAGTTGTTATAGTGACTAAATTAGAGACTAAATAAATTTTTGGTTTTTAAATTAGTTTCTATTATTGTTAAATGATTTCTAAATTGATATCTAATTAGCAACTAAGATTTTTGCTACCAAATTTAGAATCTAAATACTTGGTAGTTAAAATCTTGATAGCTAATTAGATAACAGTTTATAAATTATTTCACAATAATAGAAACCAATTTCTTTTAGTTTTTAAAATTATTTCTAATTTAGTTACTATTTCAACTAATTATTTTGGTTTTTAAAAATTGGTTTCTATTTGATGATATTCTTGGTAGTTAAACCCTAAACTAAGTTTTGTGATTGATATTAAGAATTAGTAGCGAGTTAAACTCCTACTTTACAAATAATAATGTAATGATTTATAACAATATATAAAAAGATAAATTATATATAATTTCTTACAATTTTATTCTTTAAATATTGTTTTAAATTTAAATAATTATTTATAATAAAAAAATTCATACACAATAAATAAATTATTTATAATATAATTAAAAAAAAATTATTTTTATATTTACTTTTAATAAAAATCTTTTTACAATTTAATTTTTATTTCAATAATTATAAAAATAAAAATATTTTTGTCAAAGAAAAAAGTGAATAATATTTAGATGATTTATCCTTTCATAAATAAAAAATAATTTATTTATTTTTTAATAAAATAAATAATTAAATATTTTTTATTTTAAAATAACTAAATAACTTTTCTTAAATAATGCCTATATATAATAATTTAACTTTAATAAATAAATAAAATTATTTATTTATATATATCAGCTATACAATATTTATTCTTTTAATAATTAATTAAAAAAAATTTTAAAAAAATATTATTCACTAAAAAAAATCATTAAATAGAAACTAATTTTAGAGATAAAAAATAATTAGTTGTTATATTAACTAAATTAAAGATCATTTGATGAACAAAATTTTGATTTTTAAATTAATTTATATTATTATTAAATAATTTATATTATTATTAAATAGTTTTTAAATTGGTATCTAATTAGTACCAATGTTTTTCTACCAAATTAAAAATCTAAATAATTGGTAGTTAAAACCTTAATAACTAATTAGATACTAATTTAAAAACTATTTAATAATAATAGAACATAATTTAAAAATCAAAATAAATTTTAATCTCTGTTTTACATTTAATTAATATAATAATTAATTATTTTTATATCTAAAATTGTTTTTTATTTAATAATTTTCTTATAGTAATTTAATTTTTTAAAAATAACTACTATTTGTAACTATAACTTACACTTTAATATATATAATCTATCCTTTAATAAATAGATTATAGATGTTTAAATTGTAATTTTATTACATTCTAGTATATTTTATTTTCTACTTAAATTATTTTTTAAAATATTTTATATATTTATCAGATAAAAATAAATAGTATTACTTATTTAATAAATAAATTATTTTATTTTATTTTAAAATAATTAAATAACTTTTTTAAAATAATGAATACATGATTTTTTAGTTTATTATTGAAAAAAGTATATATATATATACATTAAAATGTATTATTTTTTACTTTTAATAATCATTAATAAAAATAATAAAATTATACTTTTTTTAATATAATAAAAATATGAATGTACTGATAATGATAGTGACAATACCGTGTTTGTATAAGAAAAAAAAAAACTAGAAACCGTTATCTTTATCTTTATCTCAAATTTTCGGATCCACTGCAAGGTTGAAACGTGTCACATCCCGATATTAAATAGATGCATACAAATAATATGTAAATTATAACGTATAATTTAAAATACTAATATACTAATTTAAAAATACACATAAACATTGTATTTATAAATATTTAATTCTTTATCTATTTAATAATATACCTTTAAAAAATAGGTCCTACATAAATATAAAATGTAATGTAATGTTAAAAATTATTTTAGCAGACGTTGCAAATTATTTTTTATTGAAACCTTTTTCGAGAAAGGCGATTACTGGTGAATCAACATCAAGATCGTAAATGTAATATTTTTTTTTCAAAATAAATTTAAACTCCGTGTTAATAATTGTTTTAAGAGTATCGAATAAAATAAAGAGCTACATGGAAACAAAAATAATTATTTTAGGGTGTGTTGGATTGTTATTTTTTAAAAATAAAATTCAACAATCAATAAATTTTATGTTAGACCTAATATGTATCATTTAATGTCTTGATCATTTACTAGCTTCGTATATAAATGTTGTGTTAAGTAGAAGAAGAAAAATTATTAATATTTTTACATTAGTTTTTAAATTTATATTATTAAGTAATTATAATAATGAGTAAAAAATAATAATTAATCTTTCTTGTTAACAAAAAGAGAAGGTAATAAAAAATAGCTTGTGAGGAAACAAAAACAAATCTTACTTGTTAACTTCAGATGGTTGTCAACAGATTCAATAAAAGACACATCTCAGCTAATTAATGCAACTAATGTGGAGCAATATTATTAAAGTATTAATATTATATTATTTTATATTAAAACAAATATTTTTTGTGACTGAAAAGTCCAATCACCTCACCCTTTGAGAGTGTCTACTGTTGGGAAGCCTCAGCCGCCGGTAACTCTTTATTGGGTGGGCCCCAGACCCAATGGAGAGGCCATTATGTACAAGCACGAAGCAGCTTAGTGGGCCCTCCCGCTATTATTATAATTAACTGTGTAGCCACCTATTGGTGGGCTCATGGGCCCCACGGGCCCACTTTGTTACTTGTCTTTAAACTGTGGTCAATCAAACTTAGATTTGGTCTCATCTTGACACGTAAAAACTGAAAAGGAGGAGGGGGACAGGGGAACCACAATTGCAGTAAAAAAAAAAATTAGGGTTTTGAAATTATCTTGTTCAGATTGAAATATCTTTTCTCACCAAAACCAAGATGCCAATGATGTTATAAGTTTTATAAATAAATTATTGAAAAAGAGAAAATTTTGACTTTGAAAAAATATTAATTATATTTTCTAGAAAAAATTAATTAGTGACCCTTTGTACCTATATATGAGATCTAGAATTTAGAATTGTAGCTAGGATGCTGTCAGATGTTGCAGTTAAACAGTAGGTTTAGTTTTGATCCGTACGAGGATATTAATGAATTTAGTTATTTTTTTTTAAATTATTCCATTTTATATATATAGATAGATTTTATTTAAAATTTGATATATATTTACTTTTTTCTTTTACGAAGTCAAAATTATAGATTAACCACAATATTTAAATCAAGCATATAAAGAAAAAGAAGAAAAAAAATAAATGTTTACGTTAGTTTGGATGTCAACTATAAACTTGATTACTGATGTCATAATTCAAATCATTAAAAATAAAAAACTAAGTTAGCACAAAGAAAGATGGGAACAGGCTAGGTTAGAAATTAAGTTTATTAAAATTAATTTGAGTACTTTTTTGAAAAAAATATTCAAAGTTATATGTGTTTGTTATTGATTACAAAATAAAGTGTTGATTTTTGTAATCAGAAGTTGTTGTTGTTTTTAATATGCAACACCTGGTATTTATTCATTTTAATGAGCAATAAAGTGTTGTTCTGATTTTCTTCCACAAACATTATTTTTATTTATGATATTTAATTACAAAGTTTGAAGTTGTTGAACTTTAGGGTTCATTATTATGTTGCTTTAGGACCTTTATTTTGAATACATACGCTCTAGGGCTATCATTATGTTATAAAATCAGCATGGGGTGATAAGACTTAGCTATTGTCAAAAATCAAATAAATATATTTGGTTAGTGCAGTGCATAAGGTGTTCACATTCTTTGAGTTTTTTTATTTATTTATTCACACTCCTTTTTATTAATTACTTATACTAAAATTTATGTTCGGTTCATAAAGAAATTTATCACAACTTACTTTTGTGCATTAAAATACATTTGGTATTTATCATGACTTGCTCCCAATTCACACACACACAAAAAAAAACCTTTGTTTAATGTTTAAAGTTGGCTCAACTAATGTATGAGCCGAATTCTATGGTTCTCTAGTGCTTAATATGGTGGGTGGTACGAAAATAAAGTGGAACAAAATTAGAGGGTGAAATAATATTTTAGCCTATTTGGTAGAAAAATAAATGAGAGAAAAAGACAGATACTTTTTTAGTTGTATAAAAATGAAGGGATATATCCTTGATGAAAATGAAATGATAAAAAGGTTCATTTTCAATAAATATAAGAGATTATTGAAAAAATCGTTAGTAATTTATTTTTCACTCACTTTCTATAATGCCCCAAAACTATAATTTCAAATTAAAAAAATATAATATACCCAAATAAACAATATATATATATATATATAAATAAAGATAATGTAGTTTTACATACTCTTCTAACACCTTCGTCTATATGTCTTAAGTAATATAATCATCCAAATCAACATAATATAATATCATATTATTGTTATATTTAATTTTTGAATTAATAATTATTTAGACTTTAAAAATGTTAAATATAAATGTGTAATTAGTTGATCAAGTGATAGTCATATTTGCTTAAAGTTAAAATTATCTATTAAGCGTTGTCCGAATACAAGCTTGACTTTATATAAACAAATATTATTATTTTTTAAACTCACAACTCATCCAAGAATACATTAATCTATATAAATATCCTAACACTTTTAGACTAAAAGAAATTTGTCCAAAATATTTAATAATGCTCAATTTAGCCACTCCAAACAATTGTTGAAATTAACACTTTTATCAATTGATCTAACCAATATTAAACTTAAATATTAAAATAAAAGAAATTAACAAAGTGTATTTAGAGAAAAAAAAATCTTACTCAATAAAGAGAAAAAAAAATTCAAACTCATCAACTAGTAAATTGTAATAAAGATTTAACTTGTCTGGTGGGAAATTCGTTTAAAGCTTCAATGAAGAATGATATTTTGGATTTTAACGTGATTAAGTTTTTTGGTATTAAGACTCGTAGTGGGAAAATTCTTCGTCCTCTTCCTGTTAGATGGGAATTTCCTTCACCAGGTTGGGTTAAAATTAACACGGATGGGGCTGCTAGGGGGTATCCTAGTCTTGCTTCTTGTGGAGGTATTTTTCGTGGGAGTATGAGAGAATTTATTGGTGCTTTTTCAGGGTTTCTTGAAGTTCATACTGCTTTGGTTGCTGAGTTTTACTATGGAGGAAGCTCAAAAGATGGGACTTACTAATGTTTGGCTTGAATGTGATTCGGTCTTGGTTTGTGTTGTGTTTACTGCTAGGACTAATGTTCCGTGGATGCTTTGTAATCGATGAAATTCTTGTCTTAATTACTGTGGGACAATCAGGTTTAGGGTTACTCATATTTTTCGGGAGGGGAATGCATGTGCTGATAAGTTGGCTAATTTAGGGTTTATTCATAGAGAATCATTTCATTGGTATAATAGACTTCCATCTAGTCTGTTCTTAGAATTCTTTATGAATAGGTATAGTCTACCTATGTATCATTTTTGTTAACATGTGGGTTTTGGTCTAGTC
>Ga0123342_1008640_pt1 | contig 12672 bp, 16 predicted proteins | sample Turbeawhitnodule_FD_89960 | JGI IMG/M metagenome (GOLD analysis project Ga0123342, IMG submission 89960) | Root nodule microbial communities of legume samples collected from Mexico - Turtle bean Mexico white nodule | ecosystem: Host-associated > Plants > Roots > Nodule | place: Mexico: Nepantla...
AAATAATTTCCCGTTCTGAAACAATCGATTACCAGTTCTGATTTCGTTTCGTTTCGCAGCACTTCATATTACATCGTGCCAAATCACTCAATCACCGATTATCGAATTCAGGTTGGATAAATTGTGCATAAACGCATAGCGAGTGATCGACGTGCGCAAACAAATGAATCAACCTCAGGCTGAGTTGGCGCTCGCGCTTTAAGTTGGCAACGAGGTCGGGCAGGAGCGTACAGGTCCCGCTGGTGTCACGATGAGACGTGCTACCGGGGGACAGCACTGGAGGGGATTTTGATGAACCAACTCGTCGCGGGGCTTTTAGAGATCGGCGCTGTCGCACACGACGATGCAACGCTCAAGACCGCCCTGGCAGGTTTGACAGAGCGTTTCGAATTTACTGGCTACGAGTTCGCCAAACTGCTGCCGTGTGATTTTTACGTGATATCGAACCTATCTCCTGACTGGCTGAAGCGCAGCAGAAAATTGGACTTGGAGCAGCGCCATCCAATCATCAAGCGAGCTCAACAATTCCGTCGCGCCTTTACCTGGTCAGGTACGCAAGAAATGGGAAATGTGCCGGAGGAAGACCAGGCCTTCTATGAAACGGCATCGCAATTCGGGATCCATTCCGGGGTCGCCATCCCTATTGCGATTTCCAATGGTGGGATTTCAGTGCTTAGCTTCGTATCAGCGAAAAAGGTTCTAAGAGGATGGGAGGAAATCGATCCAATCGCCGCGTCGTCTGCGGTTGGGCAGCTACACGCCCGCATCGAGCAGCTGAAGGTAACGCCTTCAATCCAAGAGTCGTTTTATCTCTCTCCGAAGGAGGCGACTTACACACGCTGGCTTTCGCTTGGGAAAACGGTCGAAGACACCGCCAAAATTGAGGATGTCAAATACAATACTGTACGCATCGCGCTTGCCGAGGCCAGACGTCGTTATGACCTTTGCAACAACACGCAGCTCGTGGCTCAGGCAATCCGACGCGGCCTCATTTGATCAAACCTCCGGTGTCCGGCCCAGGATGTTGAGAAGTGTTGTGAGCGCAGACATCTGCGCGTGCATTTCGATCGTCGCCTCCAAATAGGCAACATGAGCCTCACTCGGCTCTTTATCTCCGCCTCGGTCATCCGTGTGCGCTATTTGGAACAGTCGTTCGGCACGATCGACCAGCGTCCGGTGCTTCTTGATCGCATCGACCGTCAGGATTTCGATAACGCGCTCGGGCTCCTTCGAGAGCAGTCCGACAATCGGCCGCAAGTCGATGTCCGAGGTTATCTCATTACTCTCGTGATCCATAATTTCTCCCAACGCCCCCCATGCAATGCCTGCGGTATCCGCTAACAACTTTGCTCGCTTGAGAATCGAGGAGCAGGTCGCCTACTGTCTTGCGGATTATTTTACCTATTGCCCGACGACAGTTCCACTGCAGTTTTGCAGGATGGACTGGCCTCTTACTTTGCGTGACCATGGCACCAGCCTCGCGGCCACGGCAGCCGGAAGCCTAGAACACAGATCGCTTTGCGAATGCTATCGTGATCGCCTGCTCTTGTTGTTCAAGAGTGAGATGAATGTCGTTGACCTCGGTATCAGGCCCGACAACCTCAAAGTTGGTGGGCGTCCGGTCTTCGAACATCCGGTAAGCGTTCATCGCGGCCTCTGCGGGATTGTCTGCTTCGATGAGCAAGGTGTGAGAGGTCACTCTGTAAAACGGCATGCCCTTCTCCTCCCCCCGACTCGACTCTCAAACGTCTAGCATCCCAGAGCACCACAAGGAACGGACACCACCTTGAACGCGTTCAGTCCGGCACCTACGTGAACATTGCGCGAAAACGGATCGGCACGATGAAAGCCGACGCCACTTCCATCACGAAGACCTCGCTGGAGGCTTTGACTGCGATAGCGAAGTTCAGACGTCAAAGGCGTGTAGGACGCGCTTGGCTTATCGGGGACCGGCGCGTCGCGACCAAGACGATCGAAGCGCTGGAGCAAAAGGACCTTATTAGAGAGGTCGCATTCAACGGGACACCGGCGTTGGTTTTGACTGCCGAAGCCAAAAATTTCTTGGCTGCAAACAATAGCGCGGCGCACACGGATCTGCGAATTGCTACTCAACGGGACTAAGTCCGTGTAACCGCCCTTCCAAAGAAGCGGTCTCGCTCCTCCATGACGTCGTGCCCAGCAGCATAGAGGTGCGCAATCGCATCTCGAATTTCCGAGAATGCCTTCATCGTCCGTTGTGAAATGTAGTCGCCGCCGGCATCAATGTTTGACTGTAGGGCATTCGCACAGTCGGTGGAAAGCTTATCGACCTCAGGCGCGATAGCGTAGAGCTGTTCCACGACACGGTCGAGATCGTCCTTGGCACGCTCTGACATTCTATCCACCATCGACTGTCTCCCTGTCCCTGTGAACCCGGCCGGGGCGGATATTAACCCCCGTAGTTGCCCGGGAAAATAATGTCCTGATCGACGAGCACAATGAATCTGTAACCGGGCCTGATCTTGATGGTCGGCTGGACGTTCAGATTTTTCGAGATTGTCTGCTCGGCGACACGTCCAAACGTTTCGGCAAAATTTCGACGTGCCGCGTCTGAGGCCGTGTCCTGTGTTGCAAGCGTTGAACTCTCAGGCATCGACATGTCGATCCCTGTCCCTATGAGCGCGACTAGCGCGGCCGAACCGAACGTCCTGAGGTAGTGGTTATCGACCTTGTCGTTGAAACCTCTGTAGCCTTCCGCGTCGGTCCCGGCCATACCGCCGATCTGAAGGGTTGAACCATTCGGGAAGATGATGTCGGTCCAGACGACGAGGACCCGGTTCTGGCCGAACGACACCTTGCTGTCGTAGCGGCCAAGAAGCTTCGTGCCTTGCGGAACGAGCGTGTAGTGGCCGGTTGCGCTGTCATAAACGTTCTGGCTGATCTGGGCGGTGATGCGGCCTGGCAGGTCGGAATTGATGCCAGTGATCAGGGTCGCGGGGATTACCGATCCACGCTTAAGTTCGAAACGTGACTGCTGAGGCACAACCTGATTGGGCAGGTAGCCGAGATCCTTGATGTCTGCGTTGAAGAAATCTTCCTTCGACACCTGCCCGTTCTGATCGACCTGACCTGCAGCGCCCGCCTTCAATGCAGCGGCATAAAGATCCTGCGCGCCGCCTGGCACGGTGTTCGATTGACGCGCCCCAGCCGACGCGGCGCCCGGCGCTTGTGCCGAGACATCTGATATGTCGATCTTCAGCGGCGAGTCGAGGGCCGCCCCCCTCGCCTGTAGGCTTGCCATGCGCTGGCGTTGTTGTTCGCGAAAGATCTGTTCCCGCTGTTCGCGAAGCATCCTTGCATTCCACTCCTCATCCGATTCCATGCGAGAACTGCGTGGCTCCCGTGGTTCGACCTTCGGTTCTGCCTCCACCGGGCGGGCGGCTTCCTGCTGCTGCGGGACCGGGGTTGGCTGAAACACCGGCTGCTGTTCCTCCCGGTCACCGATAATTCCGTCTTTGACACCCCGCTTTAGCTGATCGGCGAAGGTCGAAGCCGGCGTACCAGAAGCACCGTCGTTCGGGTCGTGCTGACCAAACCGTAGCCCACGCGAGGAGAGCCCGTAGACGAGAACGGCTAGGAACAGAACCAGGATACCGATGCCGACGAACAGAGGTACGCGATTGAGGCGCTTCATCCCTTTCTCGTCAGTAGACTGATTTGACGTTCCCAGTTGCAGCGATTGGACCATGATCGTCTCCGCCTGTCAGTTTCGCTTCATAAGGGAAAGGGGGCTTGCCGGCGTCGCCACACCATTGCTGACCGAGTAAGCTCGGCCGAGCTCCATCGTGTCAGTCGAAAGGCGCGCCAGCACTTGTCCGTCCACGGCAGTGATCGAGTAGGCCAGCTCTACCGGCTGGGGCGCTTCCTTGGCGCTTGCGCTTTTGTCATCGGTGACGATGGCAAAGCCCCAACCTTTCAAGGCAGCTTCGAGTGCGACGGAGAATTCAGACGTGTCCTTGTGCAGTTTGATGGGAGTGGTCGTCGATCCGGCTTGTTCGGCGAACCGTCCTGCCATGTCGCCGGCGATAGCGCCAGCGGCGGGGCCGGTGACGTCGGCGGGTGCAGCGCTGGTGGACAGTCCGTCGGTTGCCGTCTGGCATCCAGCTAGGCTGAGCGCGAGGACAATCGGAATGAGGCGAAAGAGCTGCATGGATCACCCTCCCCGCCGGATCGTGATTTTCTGCTGTTTCCAGCCGACCCCGGAGATCAGGATCGCCTTGTCGATATTGTAGTCGACAATCATCATGTCGTTCTTCATCCGATAATTGACGATCCGGTTTTGGCCACCCGAGACGACGAAAAGAACCGGCGCATCCTGACCCGAGATCGCACGCGGAAACTGAATGTAGGTCTTCTGCCCATCGGAGTAGACCCGCTTGGGCCGCCACGGAGCGCTTCCGCTCAAGGAATAGGAGAAGGCGAGCTGTTCGGGGGCGACACCGCCCTCTGGCCCGGTCATGGCCTGGATGCGGGCATTGATATCGGAGAGCTTTGTGGCGACGTCCTCGGGATACTCGAACCCAACGCGGGCCATGTATTGCGCTGGATGCGATTTCAGCTGGATATGATAAGTGCGTCGTGAGGTCGTCACCACCATGGAAGTGACAAGCCCTGGCTCGGACGGCTTGACGATCAGGTGGATCGCCTGACCACCGGCGGCGCCCGACGTTGCTGGCTCCACCTTCCAGCGAACCGTATCGCCGACCAGGACATCGCGGACGATTTCGCCACCCTGCAGCTCGATATCGCAGACCTGCAAGGGGGAGCAGACGACAGACGGCTGCGTCTCACCGAAGAGAAAGATCACCTTGCCGTCTGGTCCCCTTGTCACCAGTCCGGCCTGTCCCCGCCATTTGCCGGAAAGGCTTGTCGCCTTCGCCTCATTGCCCGTCAGACTTTGAGCAATAGTCGTCGTTGAAACTGCGGCTGATAAGGCAAGCGCCAGCATGCAGCGAAGAGCGACGCGTTTGTGTTTGATCCTCATTGCAGATCCCTGCCCTCAAAGTTGCGCGGTCCAATCGAAATCGGTTACATAGACGCCGATCGGATTGAGCCGGATTGTTGCTTCGTCCTGTGGTGAAGTGATCGAGACGGTCGCGATGCCCCGGAAGCGTCGGGTCGCGACTTCCTTGCCTTTTCGATCGCGCTCGTACTCGGTCCAGTCGATCTGATAGGTCTGGTTCGAAAGCGCGACGATGTTATTCACCTCAATCGCCACGGTCGCGTTGACCGCTTTTTCGAACGGCGAGTTGCCGCGGAACCAGGCGTTGACCTTTTGCGTCGAGGCATCGCTTGTTCGCAGCAGGGCATAGGTCCGGTCGATATACTGCTTCTGAACGACCGCATCTGGTGTGATCGAACGAAAGCTGGTCACGAAATTCCCGAGGGTCGCGCGAACGACCCGTGTATCCGCATATTCGATCTGCTGCGGGAAGCCGCCGGAAACCGTGTTCCCCAGCTTGTCGACCTCGACAATATAGGGGACGAGTTTGACCTGAGTGCTCAGATAAAGCGCGTAACCGAAGCCGATCACGGCCATTCCCAGGCTCAAAATGCCGACGGCCCGCCAAGCGGAAGCCGCCTTGACGTAGGAGCCGTAGCGTTCTGACCATTCCTGCCGTGCGGCAAGGTACGGGTTCTCAGGTGCGGGATGCCCTGCCATTTGTGTGATCCTGTCCGTGAATTATGGTTTGTCCGGTCTTTCCGGAGGGGGTGTCGCAGCTGAAGGATTGCCCCTTGCCTGATCGAGCTTGGCATTGGCCAGGCCGAGAAGGGAGCCGGCATAAGCGCCGGGTGACCCGATTGCCTTCTCCTTGGCGGCGGATCCGGCAGCCATGGCGCCGGAGCTGAAACTTGCGCCCATGCCTCGGAGCACCGAGCCTGCAGCCGAGGATCCACCGGCGCGCGCTGCCTGCGCAGCGGCAAAACCAGCGCCAACCGCGCCGGCGCCGAGAAACGCGCCGCCCGCTGCGAACGAGGCCGCCTGTCCGCCGTGGCGGATTGTCTCCATGCCGCCGGAGACGGACGCTCCTTGTACAACACCTTGGATGATGTTCGGGACGTACATCGCGATGATGAAGACGACGACGGAGATGCCAGCAATCGCGAGTGTGGTGATAAACTGGTCGCTTTCGGCTGTCGGAGCCTGCGCGAGCCCAAGCAGGACGTTGGAGCCGATCTTGGCGATCATGACCAGGGCCATAAGCTTCATCCCAACCCCGAAGGCATAAACGAGATAGCGGATCGCAAAGTCTTTGGTGAAGGATGAGCCGCCGAGGCCGAGCATGATCATGCCTGCGAGCAGGCCGACATACATCTCGACCATGACCGAGACGAATATACCCGCGACGAGAGAGAAGCAGATGACGACGATACCCATGGCAAGCACGGCGGCGATCGCCAGGGCATTGTCCTCAAAGACGCCGAACCTCGCCTGTTCTGACATCTGAGACGCAACCCGAATGCCCGCGTCGAAGACTTCGGCCGGAGATGCAGAGCCGCCACCGGCGCCGATCTGAAACAGGCTATCGACGACCGCCTTGGCGAAGGTCGGACCCTGTGTGAGTGCAAAGGCGAAGAAGCCAATGAACATGATGCGCCTGACGAGCTCGGCAAACCAACTGTCCAGCGATGCTGCCTGGATCGCGAGCCACACGGCGGCAATGCCAACCTCGATACCCGCGAGGATCCAAAACAGTGATTTAGCCGCATCCATGACGGTGGTTTCCCACCCCTTGGCGGCCGTCGAGACCTGATTTTCCAATTCCGTCAGAACTTGGCCTTGCTGGGCGAGAGCCGGCACCGCCAACGCGAGGAAGGCGATACCCGCAATCAGGATGGTGCTTCTCCGACCGCGCTTCACCATCTCGGGCGCATCTCCTGACCCTTTTCGATCGGCGGGAGCGCCTTGCCCGTGCCAAAGAACTTCTCGCGTGTTGCTCGTTGTTCTTCACTCATCTGGGGTGCAGCGGAGCTCTCTCCACGTATCAGAATGACGGTGGTGATCGCAGCAATCCCTGCGATCACGATGCAAGCAGAGGCGATCAATGCGGGGCGGGTCACCAGCGGGGCTCCATTTTCTGTCCGGAGGGAATGGATTGGACGTCGGCATTGAAGAATTTCTCGCGACGCGCCTGTGCGAGATCCTTGTCCGTCTGTTCGCTCTGCAACCAAGTCCCCATCATCGTGGTCTGCTGGGAGACAATTCCACGAAGCTTCTGCATCTGGGCGACCTGCTGAGCGGCGATCTGGTGGCCGACCTGAAGCGCCTTCATCTGACCGTCCGCCGATTGCGACATCGATCGAAGCTGGCCCATCGTATCCTCTTCGCTGTCGAACTGATCGGCGGTGAGGCCTGCGGCCTTGAGCGTGCTGGAAATCGTGTCGCGGTTCGTGTTTGACCACGTCTGATAGGTAGACGAAAAGCTCTCGGCGTTCGGCAGGTTTGTCTTCAGGTCCGAGTAGCTTTTGAAGCGTTGCTTCAGGAGATCGTCAGCGTTGCCCATGGAAAAGGCGATGCCCTGACCCTGATTGACGAAGTCGCGCAGCTGGTTCAGATCGCCTTCGACCTGGCCCCAGATGTGGTTCGGAAGCTGGGCCGTATTCTGCCGCATGTTCTGATAGATATTGAGCTGGTTTTGGATCTGCTCGGCAAGCTGCGTGATTTGTTTGATCTGGTTATTGATCTGTTCGGTCGACTGACCAACAAGATGGATAAGCTCGCCATTGTTGAGCACCTGCGTCATCTCGGTCGCGCCGGTAACCGCGCCTCCTGCATAGGAAACACTGGGCGTTGCGGTAAGGCCGGCGGCGACCAACCCCGTCACCAACGATTTGCTGAGCTTCAAAAACTGGACTGCTTCACTCATAGCGGTTGATCCCCCTTTCGATGAGCCACTGACCCGGCCACTTGTGGCCGTGGGTCGACGAGAGCGCCCTGATGCGGGCTAGATCGGCTTTGCCGGAAGCGCCGACGAACGACAGAGTGACCGGACCAAGGGACATGTCGAAGAGCCTGCGGCCGTCGGGCGAGGTCACGTAGTATTCGCGTTTCGGGATGGCGTTTGCGACAATCTCGATCTGCCGCTCGTTGAAGCCGATCCGCTCATAGAATTCGCGGGTGCCGGTCTCGCGGGCCGCGCCATTCGGAAGGCAAATCTTGGTCGGGCAAGATTCCTTAAGGACGTCAATAATGCCCGAGCGCTCAGCGTCGGAGATCGATTGCGTCGCGAGAACGACGGCACAGTTCGCCTTGCGCAGAACCTTGAGCCATTCCCTGATCTTGTCGCGGAACACAGGATGGCCAAGCATCAGCCATGCCTCGTCCAGAACGATGAGGCTTGGTGACCCATCGAGTCGCTTCTCAATCCGTCGAAAGAGATAGGTCAAAACGGGCACGAGATTACGCTCGCCCATATTCATCAGCTGCTCGATCTCGAAGCACTGAAAGCGCCCGAGCGTCAGACCATCCTCTTCCGCATCGAGGAGCTGACCCATCGGACCGTCGACCGTGTAGTGATGGAGTGCATCCTTGATCTCACGCATCTGGACGCCGCTGACAAAATCCGACAACGAACGGCCGGGCGCCGATGCCATCAATCCGATTTGCCGCGAGATCGCGTTTCGATGATCTGGCGCAACCGTCACGCCCTGAACCGAAACCAGGGTCTCGATCCACTCGGAGGCCCAGGCTCGATCGGCGTCAGTCGAAAGCTCGGACAATGGGCAGAAGGCAAGATTGGCCCTCTCCCCGTTCTCGCCGCCGATCTCGTAGTGGTCACCGCCGACGCCGAGTGTCAGTGGCAGCATCGAATTGCCTTTGTCGAAGGCAAAGACTTGCGCTTTCTCGTATCGGCAAAATTGAGCGGCGATCAGCGCGAGAAGGGTCGACTTGCCAGAGCCGGTCGGACCGAAAATCAGGGTGTGGCCGACATCGTCGACATGCAGGTTCAACCGGAAGGGGGTCGAGCCTGACGCGACCTGCATGAGGGGTGGCGCATCTGGAGGATAGAACGGGCACGGGGCCGCCAGCTGCCCTGACCAGACAGAGTTCAATGGAGCAAGATCGGCAAGATTGCGTGTGTTGATCAATGGCTCGCGGATATTGCAGTACCAGTTGCCCGGCAGGCTGCCGAGAAAGGCATCGGTCGCGTTGAGCGTCTCGATGCGGGCGCCAAAACCTTCGGCCTGGATGAGGCGACGAACCGCCTCCGCTTTTTCCTGCAGCGCCGAGCGGCTTTCGTCGAAGAGAATGATAACCGGGGTGTAATAGCCGTAGGCCACCAATTGTGAGGAAGCTTCAGCGATCGCATCCTCAGTCTCGGCGACCATGGCCATTGCATCCTGATCGACTGAGCGGGACTGAGTCTGGAATAGCTGGTCGAAAAACGGCCGCACCTTCTGTTGCCACTTCTTGCGGGTCCGTTCCAGTCGCTGCTTGGCTTCCTCTGCGTCGAGGAAAATGAAGCGTGATGACCAGCGATAGGTCAGTGGCATCAGGTTCAGGCTGTTCAAGATGCCCGGCCAACTCTCGGCCGGAAGCCCATCGATCGCAATCACGCCGAGAAAGCGACCCTCGACCCGCGGCGTCAGTCCATGTTCAAGCTCCGCTGTTGCGAGCCAGTCCAGGTACATCGGAATTTCTGGTAGCCTGACGGGATGGTTCTCGCCGGTTATGGCAAACCGAATGAACTGGAAAAGCTCGTCGTAGCGCGCAACGCGACTACCTTCGCGCTCCGGAACTTCGCGGGTTTGCATCCTCTGCACAGAGAGAATGTTTCCGAGATATTGCTCAATCTCCCGGATCGAGCGACGAAAAGCATCGAGAGCCGTATCGGCATATTTCGCTGAGCGGCTTTCGGTATCCGAGTAAATGTAGCGGGTCAGACCCGATCGGCGTCGCTCCGGCGGCCGATAGGTTAGGATAAGCGCGTGTCTGCTTTCGAAATGCCCGCGTTCGTGTCCGAAGTGCCGTCGGCGTTCGTCGTCAATCAGCCGCGTGACAGTGTCCGGAAAATAGCTTCGTTCAGCAGATGGGTATTCCGTCGTCGGAACGCGCACGGCCTCGATCTGGATCATCCAGCCCGTACCCAGCCGCGATAGGATCGAGTTGATCTGACGCGACAGTTCGTTCCGCTCGAAATCTGTTGCGCTTTCTGAATCCGCACCGGCAAAATACCAGCCGGCCATTAGACTACCGTCCTTCAGCAGAAGGATGCCGTTGTCGACAAGGCCTGCATAGGGAACCAGGTCAGCGAATGATGGACCGGTCGATCGAAATTTGCGTAAAGCGACCATCGCGAGATCCTCAGTATCGGCGCCAAGGCGCGGAGGTCGGAAGGTAATGCGCTCGATACCTGATATGGCGGGCATAGACTTTGCGCATCATCGGATCAGACTTAGCCATCATGCGGAGCGCGCCGACGACGACGATCCAGATCGCCACGCCGAACAGGGCTGAATAGACGGTCAGCACGACGAAGATCAGGATGATAGCCGCGAGCCCGGTCAGCAGGACGAGCTCTCGATCCGCTCCCATCAACAGGTTTGGCCGCGACAAAGCGCGATGGATCCGGTTGCGATGAAGCCCGACGCCTGCGTCAGCCATGACGCCCCTCCCCTCCCCCGCCCCGATTTCCATTCGGGACCGCGGTTTGATCGGCGGCAAACGACCCGCCGATCGAAGCGCCGGTCGAGCCGAAGAGGCCGACGATCGTCGTCGCGCCAAGCAGGATCCCCGCGACTAGCACCACGTACACCAAACGCCGTGCGAAATCGTTGAGCTCGCCGCCGAAGATCAGCATGCCGCCGGCAATCGCCACAGCGGCCAGTGCGATATAGCCGGCGACCGGCCCCGTGATCGATTGCTGGATCTGCTCGAGGGGGCCTTCCCAAGGCAGGCTTCCGCCGCCTGAACCTGCAAGCGCTGGCTCCGCAAGCGAGGCGCAAAGCAATGCGCCGATAATTCCCAAATGAAAAAAGCGATTATGCTGCATGACTGTCCTCATCGATCTGCGGATAGTGTTCTGTCTGGTAGCGCGAGCCATTGAACCCCTCGACATGGAGTACCTCCCTCACCCGGCGGCCTCGCCCGGCGCGTGCGATCGAGATAACGAGATCGACCGCCTCGCCGATCACCGCTTGCATTGACTGCTGGCTGGCCTCCGAAGTTAGTTGCTCAAGGCGTCGAAGCGCCGACATGGCGGAGTTGGAATGGATCGTCGTGACACCGCCGGGATGTCCTGTGTTCCAGGCTTTGAGTAGGGTCAGTGCGGCGCCGTCACGAACCTCGCCAACGATGATCCGGTCGGGACGCAGGCGCATCGTGCTCTTCAGAAGCCTGGCCATGTCGATCGCGTCACTCGTGTGAAGGCAGACGGCATTTTCAGCTGCGCACTGGATTTCGGACGTGTCCTCGAGGATCACCATCCTGTCTTCCGGAGCAGCCGAAACGATTTCTGCGATGACCGCGTTTGCGAGCGTCGTCTTGCCTGAGCCGGTCCCGCCGGCAATGACGATGTTCAGACGGTCGGTGATGGCGCTGCGGATGATCGAAGCCTGCGCTTCGGTCATGATTTTTGCTGCCACATAGTCGTCGAGCGGAATAAGCCGCGAAGCCCGCCGGCGGATCGTGAAAGTCGGCGAATTGACGACGGGAGGTAAGAGACCCTCGAAGCGGTGGCCGCCGATCGGTAACTCGCCTGAGATGATTGGTCGATCGCCATCGGCTTCGGACTGAAGAGCGTGCGCGACAGATCCGATGACAGTCTCGGCTGCGGACGCCTGCATTTCGCCGGCCGGCGCCACGCCGTGGCCGAGGCGCTCGATGAAAAGCTTGCCATCTGGATTGAGCATGATCTCGACGACCGTTGGATCCTCAAGGGCAATGCAAAGGTGTTCGCCTAGCGCGTCCTGGAGTTTGCGGACAAGGCGGGAGTGCGACTGTAGCATCGGAAAGCTCGTCTCCTCGTTTTGAGTGCGAGAGGAGACAGACCCCGGTCACGGCCCGAAGTCCATGTGCAATTTTGCACCTCGCGAGTCGCGTTCGATTCCGGCAGTTTCGGCTCGAATCAAGAGCCGGGCAGATTTCTTGTGAGCAAGTCAGGTGCTTGACTCACAAGAAATGCGGACCGGCGAGAGCAACCGTATTTGAGCTAACCTACGGGAATTTCAGGTGTATCAGGCGATTAAATGGGAATGCGCAGTGTCGACTTAAGACTCTGTTAACTATTAAGTTCTTGCAAGAATCGCGGCATTCCGCAATCGTCACGCTGAAAACACCGAAACCGCAATTTATCCGTGATGGAAGTTTTGAGCGTGAGCAAGCCGCTGAGATCTACAAGGGTAGTCCCGCAGAAGACCGTTGACGAGACGATCGGCGCCCATGCCTCGTTGATCAGCTCGCAACTGCAGTCGATAAGCGAAGCGATTTTCCCGCCGACCGCAAGCAAGACACTTCGCCGTTTCACATCTGGCGAGGCGGCCAAGCTTATCAGTGTATCCGATTCGACTTTGAGAAAAATGAGCCTAGCGGGCGATGGCCCGCAGCCTGAGCTGACCAGTAATGGCCGCAGGCTCTATTCCCTCGGCCAGATCAACGAGCTGCGCGAGCGGCTCGCCTCGACCTCCCGTGGT
>Ga0123342_1008641_pt1 | contig 12670 bp, 3 predicted proteins | sample Turbeawhitnodule_FD_89960 | JGI IMG/M metagenome (GOLD analysis project Ga0123342, IMG submission 89960) | Root nodule microbial communities of legume samples collected from Mexico - Turtle bean Mexico white nodule | ecosystem: Host-associated > Plants > Roots > Nodule | place: Mexico: Nepantla...
ATCTGATCGGGTAGAAATGTTCCTTAACTCCTCTGCTACAGCGTGGTATGATCAGATTCTAAAATAGATGAAGATTGGGAGAGAAATTAAGAGAGAGGGAAAGAAGAGAATTGGAGAGAGAGAAAGTGGTTTAGATGAATGAAGAAGAAAGTGATAGTGGGCACACTCTTTCTGATTTTTATAAAAAAAGTGCCGTTACAAAATTTGTATACTGAAATTATTAAATCTGGAATGCATTTTAATAACTTCAAAAATTTTTGAATTTAAAACATAATTTATCTAAAATTCAGAATCTATTATAATTTTTGAATTTTATAATTTGAAATACGACTTCCGCATTAAAGTCATTTTTAAATTCAGAAAATAACTTTCAAATTATAAAATTTGAAACAAAAATTAAAAAGATATATTTTTGGAATTATAATAATTATGGGAATGTAAGAAAAATTTATAAAGGCGCAGAAAAAAGTGCATGAAAAAATCCCCTTAATTCATTGAATTCTCTTTTCTTATATACTTTAGTTTGTCTACATAGGCCCATAGCCATTTTACGGATAAAGGTTTTTATTTTTTATTTATTAGCAATAATTTACTGGGGAAGGGTGATAAAAGACAAGATCAATCCAATTATTATATATAAAGTAAATAACTAATTTATGTTTCAAAGCTAATTCTTTTAGTGTATCTATAAGAGAAGTTCTTTAGCTTTCATTTTTAATAAATTAATTTAGTTATTTTCTTTAATGATATGGATTTGAAGATTTTTTTTTAATATTTTCTATCCTTTTTAGGAGTATTTTCTATCTTTTAATCTATTTTTTTAATATATTTAGTTACAACTTGAATTTCAACATTAAAAAAAATAAACAATCTAAAATAATAATATATCACAATATAAGTTACTTATCATGAATATAATCTATATTTAAAAATATTTATATTACGAAAGTGGACTTTAAGCCTTATCATGTTTAATATATTGGAATTTAATTATTTATTATAATTAAATCTTTAAATTATATATTTATCACTCAAAAAAACGTAGATAAATAGATTAATAAATATATCATTTCAACTGATTTCTTTCTCTCTATTTGAAGTAACACTTCCCAATTATTATTAGAGAAATGAGAAGAAGATAAATCTCCAATATAGCGATCATACAATACAACAACTCTCTCTCTCTCTCTCTCTCTATATATATATATATATATATATATATATATATATATATAGGTAATAATAGTAATAATAATGTTAAGAATAATAATAGTATGTTCAGAAAAATGTCCAAGCCCAATTGTCAACTGTGATAGGACTGTTTCTTGTTGCACCTCCGTATCTTCTTCTGCCACCTCCATACACAACATGAAAATACATTTGTGTTCTTCTTGTGTCACTCCTATAGAGTAGTTTCCGAATTATGTAATTCAGAAACTCATTTGAAAAATGACTTCCGGATTACATAATCCAGAAGTTAAATAAGACTTCCAGATTATGTAATCCAGAGAATAATCATGCATATGAAAAATGGCATCCGGATTAGGTAATCTGATAGCTAATTACAAATTTGAAAAATTACTTCCGAATTATGTAATCCATAATATTATAAAGGGACATTTTTGGAAATTTGAAAACTTATGGAGGTGAGAGAAGAAGGTATGGAGGTGCAGGAAGAAACAGTCCTGTGCTAGCTACTCTCCTCTAAAGGATACACTAACATTGGCTTCCGTAATTCAGTTTGCAATTGGCCTTGGTGCCTTTATGTGAAAAATAGAATTTGGGCTGGGCCTAGCCCAATTCATCAGTGACATTATCATATTTTATTAGTTGAAAGATTCATCCTCGTTGAACCGATTAAGAAAAATAAATATTAAAATTGTTATTAGTTTTAATTCTTAATTTTTAAGTAATATGAAATAATTAAGACTATTCAAACAAACCTTTCACTTAAGGTTTTAGAAGGAATGAGATTTCATTTTTAAAATTATTTTTTTATTTTCAAAATCAAACCTTATTTTCTTAATTGTTCCTTATATTTTGATTACAAGACTTGTTGTACTACATTCAATAATATCACATGACTCAGGAATTAAGATTAAGATAATTTAAATACACATTATTTTCGTAATTTTTTAAAACATCATTTAAAGATAAAGTTACTTTAAAAATAGATAATACCTTAGAAGTAATAATCACTCTATTATTCACAGTTAATACTCATATTTCATTTTTTTATAGTTTTTTATTAACTTGAATATGTGAATTTTTTTTTTAAATTAATTTGTTCTCCTTAAACTTTGATAAGCGACTTGTCCTATTACACACAAAATTGATGATAATTTAAATATACATAATATCTATATATATCATATATTTTTTTAGTTTTTATTGACTTATGTAACTGAATCTTCACTCTCCGTGACACCAACAATTCAAAGACAAATTATCGGAAAATAAAGTTCAGCTTGCCAGAAATGTAGCTCTTATCACATCACAAGAGCAACAATATCGATAAAAAAAATTCCTTAACACTAATATAGAAGAAGAAGAAGAAAAGTGCTCCTAAAATGCAAATGCTAGACATGTATTGTAGACAAGGCCAATGATATCTATTAATGTCATTAAGAGAAGCACTTTTGTTTTATATGGGCGTCGTACCTCCTGTAACTTTTATCTGCAATGTTTCTTTGCTGATAAAAACAATTCAAAATTATTATTTATTTTATTTTACGACTCAAAAACTTTCATCAGTGTACTGAAGATAACTTTATAATTGAAAATGAATATAGATATATTCTATAAAATAACGAAGACCCTAAATAATCAGAAAAATACAAATATACTTGATTTGAAATAATCGCGTTCAATTTATTTTAAAAATTCGTGAACGTGTAATAGTAAAATATTACTAAGATGACAAAAAAAAGAAGTATACATCAATTTTTAAACAATCATATGATGACCGACTAACTGGTCTCAAATCTTAATAATCTTGAATAGATCCAATTAATAGTGCTTTTTTTATCGTAATGATAAAATATTTTAACAAAAGTCACCTCCAAATGTATGAAAGGAATGAGTTTTCTTGAAATATTTGGCTAATTTGAGAATGAGACGTATCCACACAACATTAAATCATATATATAGATAACTAAAAAAGTCAATGTCGGTTTAAGTTCATAAAACCACTAAATAACTTGTAATATGAATCGTGCAGGTATAATATATGGTCAGAATTTATAATTATAAGGTGTTATAACAACTAAGTTTTTTCACATGATGTTGTTCTTAGAAAGAGATGAAACCTAGAGAACTATTAAAGTTTTCGTCTTCTTTCTTCGGTCGAGCAGGTTGTTAAGTGTTTGGTTTGATCTTTCTCGTCTTCGTGCTTCTCCTTCGACTCTCAGTTTCGGATGAACATCGAATGGATACCTGCGGAAGACACTCCGACGCTCAAGTCAGTAAAGCGGGTGATCGATATTCAGGTAGGTACACATTAATAAATGACGTACCTTTCTTCTTAGAATGTGTGCTATTTATATTATTTTAATGGGCTTACCTCATTGCGCCTGATTAGTGAAATGAATCACACTTATGTATGTATTACCTAGTCTTTAATGACAGATTAACTTCATTGACCTTGATTTGAGCGTTAATGAGATAAATTTATATATCGGTCAGTCGGACTGTCCGTGGTGATTTTCCTAATCTCGACCAGATTTTTCAAATCTCGATCAGGAATACTCGGTCTCCTCCATACCAGGTGAGAATTATTACACCCATTATTTTTCATGTAAAATGTTTTTTATAGGCATTTTTAACTCAGATAATATTAAATTAAAAATAATAAATTTAATTTGTGCTTGAAATATTAAATTTATGTTTTATTTGGAAAGTTTTAATTAGATTGAGAATCCAAAACAGTTATAGCGAGTAAAGAAAAAAAACAAGTATTTGGACTTGATAATCTCATTCATTATTTAATACATTTGTCTATTTAACATCAATGTACCATATACACAGACATAAAATTAATAACATCAGTACTCCCAACAAATTAGAAAGGGAGCGGCGCACCACCACCGTGGCGCTCGTTATGTTCACAAATCTAGCATTGTCGGCACCGACATAGATAGTAAATGATATTAATCGTTACATCACACTCATTATTTGCAATTGTACAAGATAGTCATTCCCTCGTGACTTCGAATGAAACTAGGACCATTTACACCTTCACAATTATCTTATAGGGTTGATATAAGTTTATAATTTAAATGTTGTGTGATTATTATAGTACATCACTTTTAATATTTTATACAAATTCCATCTAATAAAAGAATGTCAAAAGATTCACATTTTTATTAATATTTTATTCAATAATTTATATATTTAAGAGATAATTTTTTTTAATGATTTATGGTCTTAAATTTTATCTAATGTTAATGTATTTTAATGGAGAGATCTTATAATACATATGTCTTAAACTTGTGAGTGTTCCCTGCAATGAAGATACTCTTCGATTGAATGATAATATACACATTATTAAATATATAATCATATTTTAATTAGATATAAAATAAATAAATAAAACATCTTTATTTACTTTTTTATATTAGTTAAAATGTTAATTCATTTCATTTTTCTCTTATTTTATTTTATTTTCTTTAATACATAATCTACTGTAATACTAGCAAACAAAATACTAAGGAATTGATTTTTCTACCCATTGCTATTATGTTGATAATTATATGAAACATTGGTTTCTTGGTCATTAACAATATTACGGAATTTATCTCGCTAATTATGTCTATTATTCTGACAGTTGTAAAAAAACGTTTATTTTTTTAGACATGTGTTCTTTTTTTATTATTTTTGTTTCTCCACGTGATGTTTGCTTCGCTACTTCCAAAGGTGTGATTTCTATGCTAGGTTTTCTCAATCCCTAATGTACCTATGGTAGTATATGACTTTGATTAAATAATAACTAGAAATTATTTTATTGATATGTTGATTGGTACGTATAAATTTATTTATTTATTTTTTTAAGTAGATTCTTATTCAAACTATTATTGAGGAATAATTATGTTGTTTTAGATATGATTAGTGTTATGCACTATGTTTAAAGTAAAACATCTAAACTGGAAAAATGTTGTCTTTAATGTTATACATATAAGGTGAATAAGAATAATGTATACCTATAGTTTCATTGGGGACTTTAAAATTAATTATTAATTATTTTTGTGTTTTGTTTTACTATCTCTTATGATAGTGGTGGGGTAATTTGTTGTAAGATAATTCAAATATCACAATAATTATTTTGACGCAAGCAAAGATTAAGCCTTTAACAGGTGATATGATAATTCTTCAAGTAACAATTTAAGTTTAGTTTTGTATTCAAAACCATTAGGACTATTTAATTTATTTAACCATTGTCAATTTCTATATCTAACTCATGTCACAATTCTAAGTTGTTGATAAATTATTATGTAATAGATATAAGGCAATTCAAGGAAAATTTATGGAGTATGTATTCTTTTATTTTTTTTTATTTAGTTGGTATAATTTAAATTGAATATTAATAAACCAATATTATACTAAATTAACAATTATTTAAATGATATTTTCTAATAAAATTCGTCCGAAATGAGCCATAGTTAAGATTTAAGTCAAATAATGCAAGATCAAATACAATTATAAAGAAATATTTGTGTTTAAAGTTGATCAAGAGTATTATTAAGATTAATCGCATAAGAAGTCTTTATAGAATTAAATATTATTTTGGGTATGAAATGTCAAATTCTACATACTATTTTGACTTTCTTTGACGTACCAATCCGTAATAAGAAGTATTACGTGGCTGTTGTGACTACAGTGAAGTTGGTTTGCAACAATTGTAAGATAAAAACTGATAAAATTGGTGATTTCAGTTTCAAGTATACAAGATATAATGAGTTTGATGATAATTCTACAGTAAAATTATATATCGTATTTATTAATTTTATTTCCTACTTAATTTATTTGTTTTGTTGTGGTGATATGCAATTAGTTCATTTTTAACTTTCAAGTTTGTAATGTGAAACATACTTGTGAGATCAATATTGTATAGAAAACATTGGGATGCCAGTTGTTAGTTTGCGCAAGATCATAATTGAGGTGTCTTTATGTTAATTTACTTTTGTGAATCATAATTAAAGGTGGTGGGTTTTCATAATAATTAAAATTTTACTATCTAAATTAATTACAGATTCAAATGGTAAGGAAATAAAATAAATATATTTACTTCATGAGTGTTTGTTTTGTTTCCATATTTTCATATCGGTATAAGGATGATCTCAGATGTGTTTATGTTTTTGGTATTGTGATAATTGTGTTTAATGTACTCTATGGACAAGAGTAGTCGAAGTTATTATGTATGTAATTGTATTTAAAGTGATATATACAAATTATAAAAAAGTTATAATCTTAAATTTAGGAAAAAAATTATCAATATTTATATTTAAATTTATTGAATAAAGATGCAAAGGAAAACTACGATGATTTAATCTAATATAAAACTGCAATACAATTTTTTATACAAATTAAATTTGATAAGAATATATAATTTTCAACTTGAATAAAGCAAATTATAATCGTTCAAACTCTATTTTAGAAAATATGGATTTAAAATAGAATAATACAATCAATAATGTGGATTTAGATCTATAAAATCCAAATTAGTTTTTTTCAAATGTACATTTAATTTCAATCCAATTTTTTAGTTTGGTATTGGGTTTCAAATTAATTTAATTCCAAGTATTTAAATTTGGGTAAACCTTTTCATAATCAAATTCATACATATCTTATTTAAATATTAAATATGAATGATGAATTTGTAGAAGATAATGTGTCTTTGTTAATCCTACATGGAAGGGTGAATTTTTATAAGATAATGTCTCTTTGTTAACCCTACATCATAATTTAATGGAAAGAACATAACTTTAGAATTAAAACAATAAATTTATGACAAGTTACAACTTAATCTATTAATTTTTTTTCCTTTTGACAATTTTAAATATTTTCAAATTTATTTATTCAAAATAATACTTGAGTTAAATTTGTAAACAATAATATACAATTTAGTTCAAATTAATTTGTTATTATTAATCTACACATAAGAAGGTAAATGAAAAATATATTATAGTGAATGGAAATAGCAAATCACATTAAAAAATAACATGATTTTAACCAAGATGTAAATATAATTCTAAAACAAAAATTACAGATAACAAACAAAACATATAACATAATCATGATCTCGAACTAATTATGCACTTCTAAAACACATAACTTAACCATCCTAAAATGTAAACATACTATTATTATAAAAACAGAAAAATATTACAGAAACTAATTAAAAAGTTATAAAATATTTATCATGGAACTATCCTCTTTAGATATTCCAAATCCGATTTGATGAAATTTTCCATCCTAAATTCATTATTTGCAGAAGATAAATTCCGCGCACATAACTATTTTTTAAAATAAAATCAATTAACAACCACACACTTTTAAAATTAAATTTGTAATTATCTTTTCAAATAAAATGATTAAAATTCATTTTCCAATTTTTGTTAAAACTATTCCTTATATTGTATACACCATCAATTAAAATATATTACAAATAAGATTAAAATAATATTAACAACAATATGCAAAATAAATTATAAAAATACTTTATTAATAATATAACAATATAATTCAAATCCTTTTATATTCTAATAAATTAATATAAAAAAAACAGTGCGAATGCACGGGTTTTGAACTAGTATTATACTAAAATTAAAACCTAAAAGTTTATACAAATAAATGAAACATTAATATTAGTTTTGGATGGGTTGTTTTATTATTGAAGATGAGTTGCAAGTTGAGAAAGGTAGTGCAATGTTCAATATTTGGAAGAGTTGACTGAGGAAGAATTATATGGACGAAAGAGGTTGGCTCGTGTGGAAATACGAAATCACAAAAATTCTATTATTTTTAATAGGAGTGTGATTGATGCGTATGAAGTTTGTACTTTTATGCAAGCAAATGTTTGATCTTGGATTTCTGCAAAATCTTGCACTGCTTCGATTTGTTTTTCCAGTTGGTATTTGGAACCTTTGGAATGTATGTGTTTGATTATTTGATGTGTTTTTAGGTCTTTAGGTTTTTAGAGTGGAGTGTATTTTGCCTGTTTGATTTGGAGGGTACTATTAGATGTTGAATTATGTATTTATTGTATTATAAGGGCTAATCCACCCCTAAAGTGGTTCGCATTAATATATATATATATATATATTATATTGTTGATTAAAAAAATGGACAAAAGAAAAACGAAGATCAAGATAAAATTGTTCTCGTTTATTGAATGAGAACAAGTTTATTTAAATACCAATGCTTTTTTTATTAATTATAGGGATTTTTTTAAAGAAAATAGTTACATTTATTTACCAATTAAATAAAACTTATATTGTGAAAATTAAAAGTTGTGTTTTTGAACTTTCCAACCTTACAAACTATCATTTTCTTAATAATAAAGATTACTACCTACATTGTTGTGTTGACTTAGAATTTTTTTTAATAAGTAGATAGGCGAGACTTTAAATTATCCTCAAACTTATCTCATTTAAATGTGCATCTTTCTGAACTCTCTTTCACTGTAATTGATCCATAAATTTCATCATCTTGTAAAACATAAACTTTTAATACGACCCCAATTAATCTTTTATATGATTTTTTTTTTGTTAATAGTTTTTTTTTCTAAAATATTACAGTTAAATAGTTTATTTTGTCATTTTTTTCTTTTTGTTAGAATTCCTTTTATTAGAATATTTTTTTATAAAAATAATAATTTTTAAACAATTTTTATAAAAAATAATAAGTATAACTATTCATATTTATTTTAATAAAATATATATTAATCTTAACAATTTCAAGATAACGATATTTTGATAAATAAACTCTACAATTAAAATATTTTTATTTTTATATGTTTTTTCTACACTCAAACAATTTCATTTTTTACTCTTTTATTTTTCTTTTTCGATTTCACCCTCATCCAAAGAAGCTAAGGGATATGCGGATTTTGAGCGTTTGGACGTTGGAAGGGTCGTTTTTAAGGAAATGGGTGGTTTATCCATTCCACGTCTTTCACGTTCGCAGTGAGCTGGTTTATCCATTCCACGTCAGATGATCCAAGAGTCACAAAAACAATACATGTAATCCACTTTTCATGTGCACCAATCACTGAGGATTCAAATCGGAGACCATTGCACTTTTCATATTTTTTTATTTCCCCTTTTAAAACACTACTCTATCCACTTGGCAAGTGTTCCATAGTTTTATTAGTTGTGATAAGAACAATTTCAAAATATACTAAACATGTTGTTGATAACTTTCTACAAAATTATTTTAAATCCTATGGACCTCTCTATGAACAATATTTGTTAGCTTTTTCGAAAATATTACTTAGCAAAAGACACTAACATCTAGCAATTTGGTGAATTATAATTTTAATGTTGATTATGAGATATAGGATTTTGAATATTTTAGTGAAATATGTTAGTAATCGTTATGCTTATAATATGAGATGCTATTTAGTTTATTTCAAGCTGATATTGTTTTTGAAGTTAAGAGTCTGTTTATTAATGTAGGTGGATGTCTTTTGAGTTTAATTTAAATTGTTTTTTTTTTACAAAAGTGATGTTATGTCTTAGAAATTAATAAACCTAGAGTCAAATTGTGTGAAACTTTACAAGCTTAAAATTTTTGGAACCTCTCATATTTTATGGTAAAGTAATATTTCAAAGTAAAGTAATATATGTGTTATTGTCTTGATAGAATTGACATTAAAATTTATGAATTCTTTTGGTGGAGCAAAATTTCTTTTTGTACTTTTTGAACTTTTGTAAGGATATGTGTGCTTTTCAACAATTTTTTTAGTGAGTGTAGTTTGGTCCCCACTTTGTATTTTTTCTTTTTGTTAAAATATATTTCAAAACTTTTAGAGATGATTTATATGGAATTGAGTATTAATTTAATTAGGATCGGACTCATTACATATAACATGTATTAACATTATTTTATATTAAAAAATGCATATAATTTTCTGAATTGTTTCTAGAAGGAATATTTTTTACATAGATAAAATATTATTTATATTTTTTTTTCTTACAAAGTTAAAATATTAATTATTATATAGTTGATTTGGGTTATGAATGTGGGTTTCAGTTGATAAAATTCTTGAATTTTAGTTATGTTATCAAATAAATTCGTTAAAAAATATTATTTTGCTAGGTTAATGTATTTTTCGTGAAGGATAGTTGTATTTATTAAACCAAAAACAGTTTAAAACATAATTAATATTTTAAATAATTGTCATAAATAAAAATAGTTCAAAAAAATTAAATGGTAAATAAGAAAAAACAATTGAATAAATTGATAAAGATGCAGTAAAATGAGCCTTTCAAAGTTAACGTATCCGTATACATGTGTTTTTCTTTAAAATGTGTTTGTAATATGAATTCATGATTTCTAAAAATAACGAATTCCAAGAATTATGAGTTATACAAATAATTAAATTTTGTTTAGGTAATAAAATTATTACTTCACGATTATTTTCTTATTAAGTGGTGTTATCAGGACATTGCTTTAAGAAGTCAATAAATATAATTGTTTTCTTAAATTATAAATTATGTTCGAAACTACAAGAGAGTGTATCTAATGTATTGAATGTTTTTAATTTTATTTAATATATTATATAAATAATAAAAATTATATATAAAAAGAATTTATAGTAGAAGGCATTAGTCATCTTTAAAAAAAGTTCAATGATAAATTGATACTTTTAGAACATTCACATTACATTCATAATCAAATACATTATTATTTTATTTTAAAAATTTGTTTACATTAATTTTTATCAAGAAAATATAATATTTTATTATTAAAAATAATTATAAAGTGAAAGCGAGAGAAAAAAAATAATGTCCAATAAATTTCTTCCTTCTTAAACAAAATCAGTAAGATTGAAAAAAAACAAATATATAAATAAACAGAAAGTGATTGATTTTGAAACGCACGCTTTTAACGCGCGCGTGTGGAAGAAATTCACTTTGTCGTGCAAATTCAAACATAACCCGCTAAACCGGTCGGGCAAATTTTTTTAACTCCGTCTCTGTACATTATTAAGAATTATTAGGGAAATTTGGGCATAGTTTTCAAGTAACGAACTTGTTCCTATTTTTTCATTTTTAAAAAGAATACTTGTATTTATATATAAATTTTATCGCCTAAAATTAAACATGCAATTCGTAATTTTTATTATAAAATATATTGTATTGATAATTTTATTGTGTTGGATTGTTAAGGTTGATATAATAAATTATAAATACGAGAATTTAAATATCCAAATAATCATTCTAATATTTGAATTATTATATCTCAATAAATTGTTATAAGTAAAAGTTGGAATATCTTTGGATTAAATGAAAATGTAGAAATAATATTTAAAAATAAATAATTAAAAAAAAGAGCATAATTTAGAAATGACAAAAGTTTGAAAAGTTAATGTTCAAGAAGAATTTGAAGTAAATTGAAAATAATTTACAATATTGTATCGTAAAAAAAAAGGCACTTTGACAACTTTTTTTAAACAAACTTTTCATTTTGTTGGAAACTATTCCAATAAGTTAGTAAAATGATTTGAGATATTATATTTAATAAATGATATTTGAAGTTGTATAACTTGAAGTAATATTACAAAATTCTTAACTCAAGATAAAGATTTAAAAACAATAATAGATTTTGAGAAAATATAATATTTAAAAATATACATCCAATATGACTCTTTAACCTTTTTTTTTTTTTTTTTCTCAGCATGACTCTTTAACTTTATCTTTGGTGTAACACCCTGAAAAAATAACATCTAATTATTACAATGCAGGTTCTACATATTTCTATATAAGCATAAAGTTTTTTAAAACATCCCTAATTAGGACATATAGAAATACAAATATTTACAATACAAGTTTCAAAATCAACACCCTAAAGCTCTTCAGATCCTCAAACACCTGTAAGATAGTCATCGCAGTTCAAACACAACAAGAAAAGCAATGACAAGCTAGTGAAAATAGAATTTTATAATATACACAATTAAATCAAAAGAGAAAACCAAGTTACATGATCAATTTATCAAATTATTCAATCTTTTTCAAATCTCAACAATAAAACAATCACATAGATCTCACATGGATCTACACATTCAGAATATTCAACAAACATCTTCTGGAAGACCCGTATTAAGTAAGTCATACTAGAGACTAACACCTGATCCAAAGATTATCAGTTTCTCACCACTTGATATCTTAGTCTATGTGACTTAGATCATCAGTGAAGTTCAGAGATCTCTGTTACCACATAGGCATCAATACTTAATACACAACAAACATTAGTCCATACATTATCCCAAATGTATGAATTCAATTCCATATCATTCCGTCATACAATATCATTCAAAAAGTTATCAACAATATTCAAAAGCGTAATTAACATAAAAAAAACAACACTTAAATATTAAACCATCAAAATATAATATTTTTACAAATTTAAATAATATATAAACAAACAACCCAATATATAAACACACAAC
>Ga0123342_1008642_pt1 | contig 12668 bp, 6 predicted proteins | sample Turbeawhitnodule_FD_89960 | JGI IMG/M metagenome (GOLD analysis project Ga0123342, IMG submission 89960) | Root nodule microbial communities of legume samples collected from Mexico - Turtle bean Mexico white nodule | ecosystem: Host-associated > Plants > Roots > Nodule | place: Mexico: Nepantla...
AGGTCACACCTCCCATGTGACTTGTTTTTGGTGGGAATTTCAAATGAGTTTTATTTGAATTTTCCCACCTATTTTTCAGCACCCTCACACTATAAATAGAGGTGTGGGCTCTTGTAAAATTCATAATTGAAATTGGTATTAGAGAAACTCTACTCAAATTGAGAGAGAATTGTGAGAACTTTGTCTTCTCCTACACCTTGTCTTATCTTGAGTGCATTTGGTTCTCTCAAGTGGCGGCATTAGCTCACTTATCTTGGAGCCTTCACCATCCAAGTGGCGTGACCACCAAACCAAGTCCTTCATCTCCATAAGTTCTTCTTTCCTTCATCTTCCAATTCATTTCCTAAGTTTTACGAAATGCTAAACATTTTTAAGCTTCTTTCTATTCGGTCTTAAGCTTCCTTTTCATTTTATGTTCGGTTCATTTCTGTTCTAGCTTGATTTGTTTGGTTTAATTCTGTATTTGAAGCTTTCTATTCGGTTCATTTGCTTTTATACACATTTTAATCGGTTCAATTGGCAATAGATGGATCTTCTTTGGTGCAAGTTTTGGTGAGTTCTTGAAACATAGAACATTGATCCAATTCTATTAAAAGTGTCTATTCTTTCTCCAACTCAAGTTGATTCCATAGAATGTCAAAGAATCATTCATATCTAGCTAGTGGAATCATATCAAATCATTTGTGCTTAAAATTGGTCTAATCCACTTGTTGCTTAGATTTAATGGTTTTGTAAGTTAAAATCCACACAAGCATCTAAATTAATTCAATATTATTTTCTCAACTATGACAACTATGACACCTCTTGAAGTTCCCAAAGAATATGTTAAACTTGAAGCCTTTCCATTCTCCTTGTAAGACATTACTAAGGGCTGACTTTACTACCTTCCTTTTTGTTCTGTCACTAGCTGGGATAATATGAAGAGATTTTTCCTTTAGATTTTTTTTGCTCCATCCAAAGTTACTTCAAATAGAAAAAAATATGTGGCATATATCAGCTAGATACATAGACATTATATGAACATTGAGAGAGATTCAAGAGATTGTGTGTAAGTTATCCACACAACCAAATTAATGGTGAACTTATAATACAATACTTTTATGAATGACTTAATCATATGGATAGAGACATAATAAATGCAACCAATGGTGGTACATTAATGGATAAAACTCCAATTACAAGCCACCTGATAAAAAAAATTGGCTTCCAACTTCCAATAGTTTGCTTCAAGAAATATTTATGCATTCATTGGAGAATCACAAGCAAACACAAAGGTTTGACAAGTTGCTTCACAAACAATAATGAATTAAAAAAATATTAGTGAAATAACATTGAGATTTGGAATACTGTTTATTAGGTATTAAAGATCAAGAAACTCATAAACACATTAATGAAATATCAATGAGAGAGCAGGAATAATGCATAAGGAAAGAAAAGAAATAAGAGAAACAATGATAATTCTCTATAACGTTCTTGATGAAGAGAATATAGAAACAACATACACATGCCTAAACAAGAAAGATAAAATAATAGAATGATCAACAATGAATAATCACATATTATCTGATAAGGCTTTAGTTAGTTACAGTTATACATATATGTACTAGTTGCATCATATAACTATCTACATAAAAGAAAAATAGAAAGTCTAACTAACTCATTGAATAATGTCAAACAACAATCTAAAACAAATGTTAATACCTCAAAAGACAAATGATTCACCTATCAAACACACAACTAGATGCTGCTACGACCATGTAATAAATAAAAGAAAAAATTCTACAAATCTCTATCCTAACTTGAGTCTTCTTTCGTACCAATATTGAACAAACAATTTGTTGGAACAATTAACTCTAGATTCTTCTCTAATAACTAGAATAGACCGTTTAACTAACAATCAAAATAAATTTATTTGAAAAACAAACATAAATATATCAATATAAACTCGAAAAATTCTTATTTTTAATACTAATATATTAATTAGTTTTTAACGAGATAGAGTTCATCAATTTTAAATTGTTAAATTTATATATGGGCATGCATTTATATTTGTAAAATGCTTTAGATGATTTTACCACTTATTTAGAATTTGGATCACATGTTGTGATTTAAAATACTTTTTATATGTATTGGACGTTTTCTTAAAAAACCAGTATTCTTAAAAAGAATAAAAGCCAAATTCCAATGGCAAAAAATCATGTTGAATCGGATTAACTCAATTAGTTTCAACTAATGCATTGTTTGTCTATTTTCATGATTAAATCGCATTCAAACACAACATAATGATTAAATAGCTTTATATTTCTAAAATAGTCTAAACCGAGCCATAAACATTTTCATGCTATTGTAACCACTATTACTCGTATATGCACTAGGACTCATGATTAAAATCATGTTAAGACACAAATACACAATAAAAGAAAAAAGAAAATCAACGATTCTTAGAAACCTTTATTTTTACGCATGTAATTAAAATCTATATTGCTTATCTTTTTTTTATGACATTACATCACGTATAATATTTATATTGTTTTTATAAAATCAATAGTACTTAATTTTTTTCTCTTATTTTATTTTAACAAAAGTGCATTTATTTTAAACATGACAAATGTTGCATTGTCACGCACTATTCCTCCAGTGTCGGCTAGATAAGAAGGCTAAACTTTCCACATAAAACATGTTTCCATTTTTTTTTTCCAATTAACACATATACCAATAAAAATTGCTCAGTTACCACACTTTTATCTTTATTTACTAAAGTAGTGCTTAGAATTTGGTTCCAACAAATTCTTTTTCTTATTATTAATCAACAGAAGGTTAAATTTCAGTTTTTGAAGAACTAAATTCTAATATTTATAAAGTAAATCATGCTATTATAGTAAATAAAGATAAAAGTGTATTCTCTATAAGATTCTTATTAACATATATGTAATAGTTGAAAAAAAAAAATTCCATTCAAAAGTTTTACTTTCCTTTTATCTATATATTTTAAAAGCAACTTATATTTCTTGATATATTATTATGTGTTAGATGTAAGGTTTGTACGGGCGATTTTTTTTATAACACTGTTGGAAATTCCACATCGACTAGGGATTAGAGCCTTTCATCGTATATAAGTGGGTGCAAACCTCAATCCTATGAGCCGGTTTTATGGGGTTGAGTTAGACTTAAAGTCCACTTCGCAATATGGTATCAGAGCCATTTCGAGCCTATCCTAGCGATTGTTTGTGTTGGGCCTATCGTGCCACCCGCTATCGGGCCACTATCGGACCACCCATAATATATAGTCCCACGCACGAGTTGGCGCTTAAAGTCCACTTCGTAATAGACACATTTGTTTGTTTGATATTTGAGTCTTTTTTTGGTTTTCGTATTTTGTTTTTATTGAATTAAATTTATTTTAAAATAATATTTAAAAAATACACTTTTTACATATAAAAATGGAGATGGTGTAGTATATTGCAATTTTAATAATGTATATCCGAGGTAGGATTTTCAACATTATTCTTCTTACATGATAGAAAATTCCAAATTGTATATTTGTATGTAAGTTTCTCTATAAATATGCTATTTCAGCTCACTCATCTTATCTCAAAATAATTTCTCTCTCTCTCTCTCAGACACACACTGACACAGAATTTTCTAGCAAACGTTGTATTTGTGGTTGAAAAAGAAAGAACAGGAACCTAATAATAAGCTTGTGTTGTCGAAGATGGAAGGAGGAGTAGCAGAAGCTGATGTCTCTGCCTTCAGAGAATGTCTGTCCCTTTCATGGAAAAATCCTTATGTTCTTCGCCTTGCTCTCTCTGCTGGGATTGGAGGCTTTCTCTTTGGCTACGATACTGGTAACAAATTACTGAAACAAGTCAATTTTTTAGATTAACTTAATTAATTTTACAAAACTATGATTATAAATTGACTTAGAAGTAAATTAAACTTAAAATATTGATGTGTGTGGTTATGCACAGGAGTTATATCTGGAGCTCTTTTGTATATCAGAGATGATTTCAAAGAGGTGGATACAAAGACATGGCTGCAGGTAATCTCCATTTCTAGTTTCTTCTCAAATTTTTTTTATAGACATTAATGCCCCTATTTCTTCATTGAAATTACCACAGTGGGTCACTTATTCCCATAAGGGTAAAAACATTGTATTTAATTTAAACCCTAGAAATGTGACTTCTATAAAGATGAGTCTAAGCAATTAATCTTCTCATTAACCAATTTTAGAACATAAAAAATAATAAAAAACCTATAAATTGAAATTGGAATGTATAAAGTTAAAAATATTAGTAAATATAAAAAAATTAATTGAGTTTTTTAATAAAAATATATTATTAATATATCAGATTAACCTTCTTTATTTATATCTTTCAAAATCCTCTTCTTCCTAATCCTTCAAATTATAAAAATTATAAAGTGTCTTATAAAAATTACCAACAACTTTTTTAATATATAGCATAATAAAAAGAGAGGGAATAAAAATTAAGAAAGATTATATAAAAAAAATTTAAAAATTAATTTAGGAGTGAAAAATTACCACAATATCCTTTTAAAAATCCGATTAAAAAAATAAAATTAGTATACATTAAAAAATCAAACTTTTTTAATCAATATTTTAATACTTTTTTATATGTTGTACCCAAAAAAACCTTTTTGAAAAGCAACATTATATAATAAGAGAAAATACAATCATAGTGAAAAGTGTCTTTACAATCATTATCGATTTATAATTTATGACTATCAAAAGTTTGATAACTTTGATAACAGCTATTTTAAAATCCATATTACACATAATTCTCATTAATTAATTATTATGCAAAATAATTACACAAAATGAAAATATATTAAACTCTTAGAATGTGTAAGACTTAGGAATGTAAAGGTTGTTATTAGAAATTAACTCAAAAGTTTAAGGATAAATTATCTCAATATCTATCATAAAGATGTGAACATAATCTTAAAAACAAAGATTAAAATTAAACTAGTAAATTCACATTGTAGCACGGAATTAACAAAATTAAAATATTGTATATAGCATAGTCTTAGTATTTAATTAAAATATTTTTTATTTTATTGCAACAAAATAAACATTTTAGGTTTCCACTAATCTTTGTGGTCCCCAATCTCAACTTTGAATATAGGCCACACGTGTGTGGTCCCAAAATAACTCTAAATTTAGAGGAACACGAAACTCGAATGTGCATAATATGGAAAAACAGTATTTAAACAAATAACCTAAATATTCTTGTAGAAAAATATTTTAGGCCCATCACATAATTTAGGTTAGGTTTATGCCATCAACAATTATTTTATTAATATCATTAACAACTTTTCCCAAATGTTTGTGACATTTCTATAGCTCATAATCAATTAACTTTTTTCTTGTCAAATATTTTTCTCCTTGTCTTTGTTATTACTATGAATCTAAAGTAATAACGGTTTTCTTATAATTTAATCAACTTAATATAGAAAACCTTGATATTTTTGTGTAAAATTAAAAAAATAGTATCATGTTAGATAAAACAAGATGAAAACAACTCATGTAATTAGTTTTTTCCCCTTTTTTGTGTAAATATATTTTTGTGTGACTGTTAAAATAGATATCACCCACATTTTTAAACAATCATTATATAAACTAAGAATAAAATTTTAGGCAAAAAACTTCTACAAATTAATCTATACATAAACTAATTTTACCTTATAAAAAAAGTTAATTGTTTTCCCTATTTGTTTTCTTAATTTTTCTGGCAATAAAATCATTAAAAAAATTACAAATGATTAAATCATTTTTTCTCTCTTTAGAAGTCATTGTGAATAAATTTGTCCAAACCCATAAATGTCCGTCCATAATTTTCTTTTTATGTTTTTAGAAGAAAAAAAATCAATGTTACATAACTCATTTTTTCCCTCCTTTTCAGCTCTTAATAGAAATATGCATAATGCTAATATTGAAAGAGTTTGATTATAATGATTTGAGTTGTTAAGTTAGTTTAATCATAATGGTAACAATGGTTGAAACTTGATGTTCAAAAAACAGGAAGCAATAGTGAGTACGGCACTTGCAGGAGCAATCATAGGAGCTTCAGTTGGTGGATGGATGAACGATAGATTTGGAAGAAAAAAGTCAATTGTTGTAGCAGATGCCCTGTTTTTAATTGGGTCTATTGTGATGGCTAGTGCAATGAACCCAGCAACTCTAATTGTTGGTCGAGTTTTTGTTGGCCTTGGTGTTGGAATGGCCTCAATGGCATCCCCTTTATACATCTCAGAAGCATCACCAACCAGAGTTCGAGGAGCCCTTGTTAGTCTCAATGGATTTCTCATCACTGGAGGACAATTCCTTTCCTATCTCATCAACTTGGCCTTCACTACTGTGAGAACACTATTCTCCATATACTGTTCAATTCCAATTTAGCATTTTTCATGAACAATCATTTTGAAAATGACTTCAGTCTTGCTTTTCCTTAAAAGTCTCACTTGTAATTTTGTAATTCATGAACAAAAAAGAGTGTGTTAAAATTGTTTTAAAGAGAGAGTTATTGTTGGCATTCATATAGTGTGTTAATGTTTCTTTATAAAAACATTAAATGTCATAGTTTGATTTGTGAACTCAATGATGGAATGTATCCTTAAAACAAGCATTCCTAAACAAATGATTTCAATTTTGAATAAGTGTTGAAGATCCCAGATAAAGACTTTTCAAAGAATATAAGTGACTGAAAATCTAACTTTATAATTTGGTATCAGAGCTTTATAAAGTTGATGTTTCATGTGATTTATTCAGGCACCAGGAACATGGAGGTGGATGTTAGGAGTTGCAGCAGTACCAGCTCTCACACAAATCATATTGATGGCTTTTCTCCCAGAATCACCTCGCTGGTTGTTCAGAAAGGTTTGTAGTACTGGTCATTTATTTTTTCTGGTCAAAATCTATGTATTCACTTGTCTATCTTTCTGGTATTTAACAGGGAAAAGAAGAAGAAGCTAAAGAAATTTTGAGGAGGATTTACCCTCCCCTAGATGTTGAAGATGAGATCAATGCTTTGAAGGAATCAGTTGAAATGGAAATCAGGGAAGCTTCAGCTTCTGACAAAGTCAGCATAATGAAACTACTGAAAACCAAGACTGTGAGAAGAGGTCTATACGCAGGAATGGGCCTTCAAATCTTCCAACAGTTTGTGGGGATTAACACTGTCATGTACTACAGCCCCACCATTATTCAGTTAGCTGGTTTTGCATCCAATAGGGTTGCACTACTTCTTTCACTTGTCACTGCAGGGCTAAATGCATTTGGCTCTATTTTGAGCATATATTTCATTGACAAGACTGGGAGGAGGAAGCTTCTGTTGTTCAGTTTGTGTGGTGTAGTAGTTTCCCTTGTTGTTTTAACTGTTGTTTTTCATCAGACCACAACTCACTCCCCAATGGTTAGCACAGTTGAAACCTCTCACTTCAACAATACCTGCCCTGGTTACACCACAACCATGAACCCTTCTCAATGGGATTGCATGACATGCCTCAAGGCTTCTCCAGAGTGTGGCTTTTGTGCTTCTAGAGCCAATAAGGTAAATGTCTCATCAACCCTCATGTTAGTATCATCATAAGGTTTTCTGATTCAACTTTGGATCCTCCCTTGTGTAGGATAAGGCCAAAAAAGAGACTCAAAATCTGATAGGACTATATCATGCTACTCAACAACAAAAGATTCATCATAATCTTCTTGATTATCATAATTCATAAAACTTCTTGTTAGTACTAGACTTTATTTAACATGATGTTACCAAACTATAGTAATTATAGCATCAACTTATGAAAATGGTCATAGTTTTTTTGTTTGGAGTTACAAACTGTTCATACATTTTTCTTGAGTCCTAATTCCAAACACTACTTGAATTATTGTGCAGCTCTTACCTGGTGCATGCTTGATTTCCAATGAGAGAACAGAAGATGAGTGCCATAAAGAGGAGAGGCTATGGTACAGTAGGGGATGTCCTAGTAAATATGGATGGCTTGCTTTAATTGGCCTAGGACTCTACATCATATTCTTCTCACCAGGGATGGGAACTGTTCCATGGGTTGTGAACTCTGAGATATATCCCTTAAGGTACAGAGGAATCTGTGGAGGAATGGCATCTACCTCCAATTGGGTTTCAAATCTGATTGTGGCCCAGTCCTTTCTATCCTTGACACAAGCCATTGGGACCTCATCTACATTCATGATATTCATATTCATCAGTGTTGCAGCCATTATCTTTGTCATTATTTTTGTGCCAGAAACCAAAGGACTTCCAATTGAGGAAGTGGAGAACATGCTGGAAAGAAGATCTTTGAACTTTAAGTTTTGGCAGACAAGTCCTGACTCTAGTGAACTACCAAAGCAAAAGCATCAATCAGTTTGAGTGAATAATGTGGTGATATTATTCAGTGTAGTTGTATTACTAGTGAATGAACTATGAGATTGGACTATAATATTAAGAGTAAGCTCATGCATGTATAGTCATTGTACATTTACTGTCTTTTATGTTTGTATTCACAAAGTTTGATCGTTTACTAAAAGACGTTAGTTTAGAACTATGATGTTATATAATATAATTTTAAAATAATTCTGTCTTTTTATACGAGATTTATATGTTAATAAATAAATATTTCTCTTTTCTTTTTTTCTTTTTTTAATAATAATATGGTATAAGATTGTTAACATATTAACACTCTATTATTTATTTTATTTTTACGTCACAAGTTAATATTTGGTGCTTAAAAAATACCATTTAGGATAGTACCATTATATAATTGGAGCACAAAGGTAAAATAAAAGGAGGTTAAAAAACAAAGTTTATTAGCTAATCCACCATCACTATTATTATAATTTTTTAATTTTATTTCAATATTTTAAATATTTAGTTTCTTCTATTATTAAATTGATAGTGATGATGTTATTATAATTTTACGTGTTATTTGTTTTTCGTATTATGTGTAGTGAACTTAAAATGAAAAGGTGTAATTTGCACTAAGTGTTATTCACTAAAAAAAAACAAATATTTAATGAAAGTTATTTAGTGAAGATTAATATAATTATAAGAATTTATTTAATTAAGGGAGGTTTTTTTAACTTTCGTTAAGTTCTAAAGATTATTTTAAAATCCCAATAAAATAACAAATTTTTTTTTAATCTTTGTTAAATTTCAAATGTTTATTTTAAAACCTCGATAAAATAACGGAAATTCTTTTAATCTCGTTAAATTTCAAAGCTTTATTTTAAAATCTCTGCAAATTAATGAAGGTTTTTTTAACCTTCGATAAATTTTAAATGTTTATTCTAAAATCTTAGTAAAATGACAGAGGTTTTTTTTAATCTTGTCCAAAGATTTAGTGTAGAACCTCAATAAAATACTCCAAATTTTTCAAATTTCAATATAAATATAATTAAATTTATTTATAAATAAAGAATTAAAAATATATAATTTTAATATATTTTATAACTGAATTCTCTAAAATTTTGAAAGTGTAATTTTACATTACAAATAAGTTTTCTAAAGTTTCAAAAATTTATTTTAAAAGCGAAATAACCTTGGATAATAAGTATTTCAACAACTAATATTTGATAATAAGTATTTCAAGAGTATTTGCATATTTCTTATGATGGATGATAGTTGGTTTATATAATTCTTAGTTTTTTTTGTTACAAGTTCATACTTCAAAAAATCTGACTTTCTGTTGTTTTAACTTTTGATGCACGTATATTTTATGTGCAATTTCAATTTTAGTTATAATTGTTAAAATTTAATTGTCATAATTTTGAAATATTTTAAATTAAGGTTTCAATTTTAAAATACATCCAATAATTAATTCACTGTAAAAATGAAAAGTAATAAAGTTAATTAAGTTAATTTATCCTCACAATATGTTCTTGCGATCCTTGTAGCTCTCGTATCCAAGAACACACATTTCTTTAAATGTTGTCATATAAAATTTCAATACCCAATTTCATCATTCATATAGACCACACATGAATATATTTTCAATCACAATCATTGGATTTCATTTCAATCCCATTGACTACATGTGAATCCATCGTCTTCTGGAAAACTCATTAAGTATGTCTCTACCAGAGACTAACACATGATCCAAAGATTACTAACGAATCTAAGAGAAAAGATCATGGTAAGTTCAAACATCCAATATCGAGTGTATATAGCAAGACCCGGTGTGTATGAACTCCCTCTCAGCTTCTCACCACTTGATATCTTAGTCTATATGACTTAGATCATTAGTGAAGCTAGAGGATCTCTGTTAAACATAGGCTTTTGATATTTAATATCATCAAACAACAACTCATACATTATTCCAAATGTATGACATCAATTTCCACTACAAGAAAATCTGAAATTACATATGGATAAAAATCCGTATGTAAAGGTTACATACAAATATTTATATACAAATTCTAATAGGTATGTAAGATATTCAAAATTTAATTCAAAAAATAGAAATTATTACATACGGATATAATCCGTATGTAAGGTATTTAAAAATTTAATTAAAAAAAAAGTTACATATATATGTAATTTATTTCAAATTTAATTAAAAAATAATAAAAAGTTTTACATACGGATATAATATATTAAAAATTTAATTAAAAAAACTATTACGTACGGATTAAATCAGTATGGCCTGGACTAAATGCCGAGTTTCACTCTGAATTTCAATGAGACCAAATTTCTCTTTCTTCTTTATCTTTCCTATTACAATTCTAATAAAAAAAATAAAAAAAAGAGTAGGTTAATTACACATATTTTATATTTAATTGGACCTGTAACATGTAATGTAAATTAAAAAAAAAACTGTTACATACTGATAAAATTGGTATATAACTTATTTTAAATTTAATTTAAAAAAACTAAAAATATTACATACAATAAAATTCGTATATAACTTATTTTAAACTTAATTAAAAAAAATTAAAAATGTTACATACGAATTATATCCACATATAACTTATTTAAAATTCAATTAAAAAATAAAAAATAATAATATTATAAATACTAATAATATTATAAATATTAATGATATTAATAATATTAATATATATAATGTTTATAATATTAATAATATTTAATAATATTAATAATTTAATATTAATAATTTTTTTTAATAATATTAACAATATTTAATAATATTAATAATATAAATTATATTAATAATATTAATAATATTTATATTATTATTAATAATAATAATGATAATAATTATAATAAAAATTATAATATAACAAAAGAACTTGTGTGGTGTAGTGGTTAAAATTTCTTTAGTCACTTAAAGGATTTATGAAAATTCTACAACTACTCTAAAATTTAAGAACCTATAGCAAGTTATTCAAATATGATCAAATTTTAGTATGTAGTAAAACAAGTTGATATGAACACTTTTTTCAACTGTTCCATCAAGATTGATGATTAAATCATAGAGAAAAACAAAGAATAAAAGATCTTTAAGATATAAACAAACTTATTCTATTTGAAAATTCGATTGGATAGAAATGTACCTTGACTTCTCAGCTACAACATGATGTGATCAGATTTTGAAATAAATGAGTTATGATAAAGAAATTGAAAAAAAAGAATAAAAAAACTAAGTGAGCGGGAAAAAAAAGAAAGAAAAGAAAGTGGGATGGGGCCTTTCAAAAAGTGTTTTTTTTTGTGTTTTTTATTTTATTTTATGTTATTTTTATCACACATGTTCAAGCATGATTTGCAAAATGTGAATTGTAATAACTTGGGGAGATGGAGTAGCAACAAGTATCTTGGAGTCAAAAAGATGTTACTAGTTATTGAATTTACAAAGAACACACATTATTCTAGTATGCTAATACTCAAGCTTTTTATGAGTGAACATTTTTTTTCAAAGAAGTGAAGCTCAGGGCTTTCACCTTTATTTATTTATTTATGCGGTAAATATATTTTTATCTTTGTATTTTTAACGTATCTATCTAGAAGAATTAAAGGTTAAATTATGGAAAAAATAATTTTTGAATTATAGAAATGAGAAATATATTTAACCATTTATTTATTTATGAACAACTTTTTTTTACTGCCAAGATTAAATATTGATGGATACACTTATATCATTTTAATATACATGTTGCTAATTTTAATTATTTATCCACGAACAACATCAGGCCAAGATTAAATCTTTGTTAGATAAACTTTTTTTTTTTAAATAAAAGCTTTCATGTTAGGCATCACTATGCCACTTAAGATCTCAGTTAGGCTGACACCTCAAGTAACAACAATCATTTACCATCACATGAAAAAATATTATTAAACAAAAGAAAAAAAAAAGAAAATACAAAAATACGGGGAACTAGACCAAAACGCATATGTTAACAAAAACGATACATAGGTAGACTATACCTATTCATAAAGAATCCTAAGAACAGACAAGGTGGAAGTCTATTATACCAAAGAAAAGATTCTCTATGAAAAAATCCCAAATTAGCCAACTTATCAGCACACGCATTTCCTTCACGAAAAATATGAGTAACCGTAAACCTAATTTTCCCACAGTAATTAAGACAAACATTCCATCGATTACGAAGCATCCAAGGAACATTTGTCCTAGCAGTAAACGCAGCACAAACCAAAGCAGAATCACATTCCAGCCAGACA
>Ga0123342_1008643_pt1 | contig 12668 bp, 12 predicted proteins | sample Turbeawhitnodule_FD_89960 | JGI IMG/M metagenome (GOLD analysis project Ga0123342, IMG submission 89960) | Root nodule microbial communities of legume samples collected from Mexico - Turtle bean Mexico white nodule | ecosystem: Host-associated > Plants > Roots > Nodule | place: Mexico: Nepantla...
CCGCTCTGTTTCTTTGCAGGTTCTTGAGGTGGATCTCGAAGAGGAACGGAGGTTCGAAGCGGTGCGCACGTCGATCCTTTGACGAGGCAGTTTCCAGCGTTCCGGTCAACAGGCAGGATCAAGTATATTAAGTTTTAATATTGTATTTTACATTTTCCTAGAGTTTATTGTGGATAAGACCAATCAATTTTTTAAATGGTTTAATGTTTTTGTTAAAATGGGCAAAATGAATATTTTAAGGGAGTCTTAAATGAGTTTCATGTTTTGTAAATTACATATGATCTAGAATAGTAAAGAATGATTAATATATATAAAGTTTATTTTATAAATTTTCAGATAGACGACGTTACTATGTAATTAAAAAATAAATAAATAAATTGAGTGGCCAATAAATTAATCTAAAATTAAACTAAACTTTTATAATTTATCAAAAAATTTGAGAAATATAATTTGTTGGATACACATATTCTTTATAGAACTAAATCTTATTTAAATATTTTAAAACTTAATCTACCATAAGATGAAAATACTATAACATAAAATATTAAAAAGTAAGATTTATTAAATAAAAATCAATTTGTTTTATAAGAATTAAAAGTATAGACAAGTCTAAATAAAATATTAGAACATGTGAACGTTTGTACTGCTTTTAGTAACAACAAATGAAGGATAGAGAATGCAAGGAGACAAAGTTCCAGATGTATCAGTCACACAGTGTTGCAATTACAAAACACTTTACTTCCTCTCATTCATTTCTTCTCTGTCTCTTCAATTTCCCTCTTCAAACACCAAAACGGTCAAATTTTCAACATCCCAAAAACTCCACCGTCTTCCATCTTCTTCTTCTTCTTCTTCACACACTCTGAAATTCCACACATTAACACAAATCCAAATCCAACCCATTTTTCTTCCTTCATCTCCTTCACTTTCCGATCACTCTCCCACAATGTCCACATCAAACAGCCTTGTTCTTCCGCTCCTCCTCCTACTGGGTCTCTCGCCGCTCTTCGAAGCCGCCAACGGCGGCACTCCGCCGCAGGAGCTGTGGTGCGTGGCGAAGAACAACGCAGAGGACGCGTCGCTGCAGGTCGCGCTCGACTGGGCCTGCGGTGCCGGCGGCGCGGACTGCGGCCCAATCCAAAACGGTGGGCCCTGCTACGACCCTAGCAGCGTGCAGAATACGGCATCGTTTGCCTTCAACGACTATTTTCTCAAACACGGCATGACTGACGATAGCTGCAACTTCAACAACAACGCTGCCGTCACTTCCCAGAACCCTAGTGAGTGAAAAACCCATTTCTCAATGTGGAACAGTGAAAATAGTGTCTTGAGATTCCGTTTGGGTTTTAAGCAGAAGACTCATTCTTTCTTCTTTTTGGGATTTTTTTTTCAGGTTTTGGCAACTGCAAGTTCCACTCCGGGTAAATTGAGCTTAAATTTATTTTATTTATTACGAATTTCAGTTTTTTTTAGTGTGAAGGTTTTGAGCTCAGGAGTTTGGCAAATAAAGAAAGTTTTGATTTTGTTAATTGAACATTCGTATACGTTTATGCATTGATGAACTGAAACCATTGGATGAAGATAGAAAGGTTTGCATTTAAATACATATTTTAAGTTTGATCTCATCTTCTTCTAATGGATCTCATTAACCAAATGGGTGAACGAGGAAATCCCCTGAATGCAGGTTATCTCATTGATATTTTCAACACATTCATGATTTGTTATGTATGCACATAATATTGACGAGTTTTGATTTTTATTTCAAATTTGTTACTATATTCTTGAAAGTGGGTTGGATCCTGACTTTTAGACATGCTCATTGGTTGTGCAGCATGACGGGGAGCAATGGGAGTTTTTCTGGATCGACGCCTTCTTCTTCTGTTGGATTGGGACCAAGTGAAGATTTGAGTGGGTGCAGGAAAGTTTCCTGGGGGTGGTGGTTATGGCCTTTGATGTTTATGGTTTCTGTTTTTTGATCATAGAAGGTGAAACTGAAAATAGCCCTTGATCTGATAGGAAATTGCACGAGAGAAAGTTTTGCTTGTTCACATTTCAGGTTAGGCATCTTAGGAATATATATCGAAATTTTGTGTTATGGCAACCTGTCAGAATGAATGTATCTGTTTTGAAGAGATTTGTGCCTCGTTGAGTTTTGGTCAATGCTTTATTGAAGTATGTTCTAATTATGGGTTTTAGTTACGAGGAAGAGAATTACGAATTAACCCTAATCCCTCGATCGATAAATTTAGTCCAAATATAGTTTTTTAGACTCCCTTTCCTTAAACATATTATATAATGCATTTGACCTGATTTTTTAAAATTAATATATTTTTTAAAAAAAGATAAGTAGATCCATTTTGCTGAAAATAAGACCTATGCTTGTTCCTGTGTCCAGCTCCTATTTTCTTTGCATTAGTAATTCGCAATGAGATTGAACTACTCATGATTCACAATCTTAATATGGTACAGTGACTCTGGTCATTGTTTGAATTTCTCTCTTCATGATTCAGAATCTTAAAAGGTTCTTTTTTTCCGTTTTTCATGTTGTACTATCGTCTTATGCCACTATTCTATATTGACTTAAAAATTTCTCCATACACACGTATGCTTGTATTTACTTATGCTCTGTCATTGCTCATAGACCGTAAAAACTGCTCCTTGGGAAGAAAGAATATAATGATGAAAGAACGGAGATTTTATTTTACCAAATGGTGCAACTTTGAGTTCAGTGTATATTATGGAAATGGAGAATTTCTTTTTTAGGTAATTCTTACGTTATTCGTCCCTACATTTAAGGTAAATATTAATTTAGGACACTGATTTAAAAAAAAGGTAAATATTAATTTAGGACACTGATTTAAAAAAAAAATTGGTTCCTATGTTTTTTTAAAGTATATTTAAATTGATATTTTCCATTAAGTCTCACCTTAGGGCTTCAATGTGGCAGAGAGATGTGACACAAACTGAAACTCAATTCCCTCATCCTTTTCTCTTCTCTCTTTAATCCACCATGAGGCTGGTTTCTTGGGTTCTGTGGCGATGGGTGTTGGCATGGACGAAGATGGCGATGATGCATTGCTGCGGTGGAACTCCATGCTCCTCTCACTCACCCTCACACTTCTTGCTCTTTTGCTCCTCTCTCTACAAAACTGCTGCCACACCAACACCCCTGCATCCCTTTATTTAATACCCACTCCACTCAAATTATTCTTCTTCTTAACTCCCTTTTCTTCTTTCATCCTTCTTTTATCAATTCCTCCACACCACACATTTCAATCTCTCAACTCTTTTACTCATTTCTCCTATTTTTTACATTTTGCTATTCCAACTTTCCAATTTCAATATATAAAAACCTTATTTTTAAATCACAAAAACTGCAAAACATCATTCTAACGGTATTGGATCAAAGCGCGTAGAGATCAACGTCTGCGTTAAACAGGTCAACTCGGTCGTCGGGTCGAGTTGATGGGCTACATGAGTGGGCTCCAGGTATGTGTATATTGACTCTCATTCATGGATCTATAGGCGAGAGCAGGAGCAGATCCAGCAAGAAACTAAAGTCTAGCAGGAAAGACTGATGGTAGAAGCTAAAACCGAGCAGGAGAAGCTCGAGCTGTGCAAGATCAACTGATGGTGGAGATAGATGTTTCACGAGCAAATAGTGAGGAATTGCATAAGACCAACGAGGACTTGCACAAGAGTCTACAACATGATTAATGCTCCACAAGTGAGCGAGGTTTGAATGTGCCCCTAAGAGCTCGTCCCTAACCATTCTCACAGACGATCATGGACGAGCTTGTGCCACCACACTACATCACGCCCAAGATCGTTTTCACGGGGGTAGATGAAGTGAGTTGATTTTAGGATTGTTCATTTTTATGGTGTGGCACTTTACTTGGATTGAGATTTTAAGCAAGAATATGGTGAAAACTCTAAGAAGATCCCCACTGGACACGAACTTAACCAAATGGTTAAGTAAGTGTGAATGTTTACTTCACAAAAGCAAAAGGAAAAGACAATTACAAGGTGAATATGATGCCAATTGGTGCAGAATTAAAGAACATGAAAAAGAAAACCAAATAAGAATTGTCGAATGGAAGAATGAAGCAAAACAAGAACATAACATAAGAGTAAAAGTGGAATGAAAAATGAAAGAAAAGATAAGGGAAGGAAAAAGCTTATGTGATGGATTGAGAATGGAATCACGCCACTTGGAGTGTGGTTGGCCTCCAAGATAACTGTTGCTAGCCGCCACTTGGAGTGTGGTTGGCCTCTAAGATAAGTGTTGCTAGTCGCCACTTGAGAGCTCCCAATTACTCACAAGATAAGACCTAAAGGCTAAGAGGAATCAAGCCTTATTAATTAACACCTCACACAATTTGTGCAGAGTAATTTTTCCTCTATTAATTTCAACATGTAGAATACAATGGGTAGGCCTCCTATTTATAGGGGAATGAGCCTTGGAAAACAAGCAAGAGGGGTAGGATGGGAAAAAGGAAAAAATGGGTTGCCTTAGGGTTTGACTAAGTCAATCCCGCATCCTAGGCTTGCCCTTCTAGAAACTAGGTCAAAATGTCTTTCTAAAGGGCTAGAAACAAGCTAAAATGATACCTACACCCCTATTATGCTAAATGCACCTTATTCTAGCCTATCTTTGCTATTTGGACCCCTAAAGTGAGTCCAATTTATTTACATAACTTTTCTCTTATGGAAAAGACCATAAGGAATAACTTATGATATTCTGGTTTATAGCTTCTTCTTCTACTGATGCTTTCTCGAGGTTTGGTGGGGCCCGATTTTGTATACTGAGATGACTGACCTTTTTGTGAGGTGCTTGATGTGTCCTTAGTCATCTGCTGGTTGCTTTGGTTTGTATCAGTAGAAGACCCTAAAAACCATCTCACGACGTTCAATACCCAGATGATTATTTCTGGGCAAACAGATGTTATCCATTGCAAGATGTTCATAGGTACATTCACAGGTACAACCCTGCAATGGTTTAGTGGGCTTTCTGATGGCCACATCATCTCTTTCGACCAGTTTTCCAAGTTGTTTAGGGAACAGTTCTCTGTCAACCAGGTCAAACCTCCGATTTTATATGACCACTTCAACGTGAAACAGAGGCAAGGTCATGTGAGTTGATTTTTAGATGGTTCCATTTTATGGTGACACTTTACTTAGAGCTGGGATTTTAGCAATTTATGATGAAAACCTAAGAAAGATTCCCACTGACACGAACTTAACTGAATGGTTAAGTAAGTGTAAAGGTTCACTTCACAAAGGCAAAGATGAAAATCAATACAAAGTGATAGATGGAATACAATGAAGAATGGAAATAACAATGAGGTAAACATCAATGGTGGTCATGGCCGAACCAAATGATGAACCATAAGCATTTAGCAAAAACAAAAGAAAGACATATATGAAATGGAAATGAATTGAAAAAGAGTGGAAGAAGAGTAGCTTATGGAGTGGTTGTGAGAGGGATTCACGCCACTTGGGGTGTGGTAGCCACCAAGATGAGTGAAGGGCCGCCACTTGAGAGTCTCACACCACTTAAGATAAAACCTAGCCAAGAGGATTCAAACCTCACACACTTCTCACACAATTTGTGTAGAGTAACTTTTTTATTCAAAATTAACATGTCATACATGGAGTAAGGCACCTTATTTATAGGAATGAGTGCTTTGGTGGCCAAAAAAGGCAAGGGTAGGATGGGAAATAAGAGAGGGGTGGCTTAGGAGGGTTGACTAAGGTCAAAACCGCACCTTTAGGCTCTCCTTCTAGAAACTAGGTCAAAAAACCTAATTCTAGGTGCCTTGTCTTGAAAAGGTGGGCTTGGATCAAGCCCATTTCGCTATCAACACTCCTATTCATGTTAAAGGCACATATTCCTATCTTGCTATTTGGACCCCTTAAGTGAGTCCAATTTATTTACAACTTGTTTTATTCTTAAGAAGACCAGCAGGAAGAACATAAGATGTTCTAGTTTGTGTCCATTTCTCCCTCTAGTGAGGTTTGCTAGATCCTTGGTGAGGTCTTCACTTGATTGTTGAGATGACTTGTTATAGTGTGCATCCTTGGTCATCTCCTTCTTGGCTTGGTTTGTGTCAAGGGGAGTCTTTGAAAAACTACTTAAACAAGTTCTGGGCGTTTACAGTGAAGCTCTAGACCCATGATGAGGTCGTGATGGTCAACGCCTTCGAAGGAATCATGACAGGACCATTAGCGACTCATTGACCAGGAATCCGACAGAGACATTCACCGAAATACAACGGCGGGTTGTCTCCCATATCAACGCAGAGGAGGCTGTGTTCGTGAAGCACAACAACTCATATTCAGGGCAGACCAAGCCCAATAAGGGTAGCCGATCTCGAGCTCTGAGGGTCAACGAAACTTCGATCGAGAAGAGAACAGACTCGAGGCACCCGCCATACCCAACCAGGAAGAACGTGCCCAAGGCAAAGGCCTGAGAAGACTTGGCATTTCAACCCAAATTTCGAGTATCTTACAAGGAATTGCTGAGCGTGCCAGAGGTCGTGGAAAAACTGAGGTTTCCTCATAAGTCTGACAGGAATCTGGGGCCACGAAAGGAGGTCTAGTGCGAATTCCACAAGGGATTTGGGCACGACATTGAGTGATGTATAGCTCTCTGGGTTACCAATTGGCGGGCTTGGTGAAGGACGAATTCTTGAAGGAATACCTTGAGATGGTCCAGGAAGAGCTGAAGAGAGAGGTTGCTCCCAGGGACCAAGCACATGAGATACCGGTCCATGGGGAGCTAAACACTGTCTTGGGAGGATTTTCTGGAGGAGGGAGCTCTACTTCCAAGCGTAAGAGATATGCGAGAGCAATGATGACCGTGGAGGCAAGAAGGCCTAACCATCCACTAGAGTCCGCTCTCTGTTTTACGAGCTCTGACCTGCAGGACGTGGTTCCTCATGAGAATGATCCAGTGGTGATATCCGTGCTAGAATTATAGGCCTTAAACAAGATGGGGGCGAATTGTTTATGAAAGATTTTCGCAAACTTTGAAGGTAGAGTGAAAGACAATGGAGAAATAATCAATTAGAAAATTGTTTAGCTAATTTGAAAACTATTTTTAATATGATTGCAGAAAATCAACCTACTGTTTTTACGAAACAATTAGTTGTTTTTATGAGTAGTTTATAAAAATAAAGTCAAAGCAGTTTAAAGAGTGTAAGGATAGAGAGATTTACATAAAATGTTTATACTGGTTCACTCTTAACTAAGAGCTACATCCAGTCCTCAGAAACCACTGAAAATTCATTTTGTAATCAACCCTAGATTATAAGCTACACACACCAAGAGTGATGATCTTGAACCCCTAAAGAACACACACCACTCTTTGGCAAACACCACACCAAGAATGTTGATCTTGATCCCCTCAAGAATACACAACACTTCTTGGCAACACAAGTACAAAAATACAATTATCAAGAAAGAAGGGAATAGAATACACCTGGATAAATCACAAGATCAAAGTTTAGAATACAAGACCCAATCTTATTCCACACTTGAGATTATCCAAAAGCTCTTTGAAAACTTGAAAACTGTTTTTGATTGATCCTCTCACTTTGTTAAGGCATAGGAGCGTTAAAACAACCTTTTTATCTTTCAATCAAATAGTTAAAATAGTTAAAACAAAAAACCAAACACTGTTGGAATCATTTAAAACAAAAAAAAACACTTAACAAAATTTTGTTATGGTTTTCACAAAAACAATCGATTGATTTCTGTTTGACAGCAAAAGCTAAGGCAAAGCTTTTCCAAAGCATTTTAAAATCCACTAAGTGTCAAACAACCTGTTGAAGTTTGTTTGACAGCAAAGGCAAAAACAAAGTTTTTTCAAATCATTTTAAAATCCACTTAGTGTCAAACAACCTGTTGATTCGAAATTTCAATATGTTAAAATTTCAATACGACATACTATACACACCATGCATGAACCCTCTCGTGATTTAGGTCTTTCTTATATCTAGATGTCAACTCATTACTATTTATGGGGGCCCGCTTACGTGGTCCATTATCGCGACCAGACCATCGATATCAGATATCAATGTCTAATGTCGATGTCTGAAGTCTGACCAGTACGATAATATTATATTAAGTTAATTATCAAATGTTGTAATAATCTCATAAAATGTTACATGGGAATATATAATACCTGTTTTTAAAATTTTATTATATTTTTTAGGTTGATTTCAAAAAAAAATTAATCATAAGTATATATTTTTTTCTATAATTTAATTGGAAATAAATGTTTGTTTAATATATTTTAAAATTGTCTCTTTTTATAGATAAGATTTTAAAAGTATTAACTGTCTTTCAGTCCCTCTATATTTATGAAAAATTAGTATATAAAATAAAATATGGAAACGATGTAGTCAAAATTGGGATGTGATATATCGAAAATAATTTTTTAATCCTTAATAACAAGTTTACGAAGTAAATAATTGTTTATATAAAATTTCCCTAATAATATTTATTTATTTAAACACTTTTTTCATTAAGATGTATATTATCAAATGAAATTTGTAATATTTAATATTTTTAGATCTGAATGTTTAAACCATTCATCACTTTCAAAAAAAAAAAATTAAATTACCGCTATTACATTTACAATTGTTATGTGTGAAATATTAATATAATTATTTTCTTTTTTTTATAATTGATAATAATAATACTTTATAGTTAATATCTAATTAATTAGTTAATATTAATTTGTTTTCCTTTGATAGAATGGTGATCCTAAAATTAATTTAATGACAGTAAAAGTTAGTTATTCGTATGATGGTAAAAAAAGTTAGTTATTCGAATTAGTTATATTTCTTATCATATATTAATTGTAATATTTTTTATATAAAATTTGTTAAAATCATATAACTATATATTATTGTACAAATTAGTTCTATTTTCTTATCATATATTATTGTAATAATTTTTATCATATAAAATTTGTTCAAAATTCATAGAATTATGTTGGTTAAAACATTTTTTAATGCATCCCATAATTTTATTATTATACTTGATAAAATTTATCCAATAAAGAAAGAATTATACTAATACCATTATTAATATTCACATTTTAATTTTTTTATTTATATATATTTATATTTAATATTAAAATTCAAATAAACAATGTCATAGTTAATACACTTATATTAACAATATAAATTTATATAGTACATTATGAATAATAAAAAAATACACTTATTATTTTCTTACATGCGTATTCTTATCAAAATTAAAAAAAAAAACTTATTATCATTGCTAAGTATTATAATGTTTTTTTAAACTAAATTTATACTGACTAAATTATGGTACCGAAAGAGAATGCCTGAAAAACCTAACTCAACCACTGATTGATCAAGTTGAGGAAACTATTGAGTAAATATTTGTAAGCCAAAATTATATCTTCACTAATTGTAAGGCTGCGTTGTGACTAGAATTTACACAATTTCAAATCAACATGGATTTGGCGAAGTCTTAGTCTCATAGATAAAACTTCTTCTCAACAATGCCTTTATTTTCTCTTTCTCTCGATCACACAACTCTGGTTCTTCCATAGAAAGCTCAACATAACAAATCTCAACGGTTTTAGGTGGCAGACACACCAATGTCATATCTTTTGTTCTTGGCAAAGTAATTGCTTTCATCAAAACCTACAAAATAATCAAGGAAAAACGCAACCTTGCACAAAAATATAAGACAGAAACTTATAATAAGAATAATTATTAATCATCGTTAAAATCAATGTCATTTTTTTTTCTTCGCAAAGCAATTGCTTCCATAAAAAACTACAAAATAAACCAGGAAAGAGGTAACCTTACACAAAAATAAGGACAAAAAAATACAATAAAAATAATTATTAATCATTATTAAGATTAAGCACAACAAATTCAACTGCATTTCAGCATAACACCGTAGCATATAAACTAAATAAAAACTAAACTAATGTTACACTACAGTTTATGCCCATTTCCAATGGCAACCCCCAATCATATTATGAAGAAAAAAAACTAACCATACATCGTGTTACTTGCAATCTTGTGAGTCTTTTTCTAAGCCCTGATTAAGAAAATGAAACCCAAAGATTTCACGTCATTGATCGATAATTGAAAAATCGACCTTGAAGAGACTAGTACTAGGGTTGACCACTGCGACATTCATAGCTCTGCATTAAAACGAACTACAACATAAGAAAGACTCCACATTTTCAATTTCAGAAGAAAGTTCCACCTCTCCACTTTACCTTTATCCCCAAAGGACACAACATCTTTTGTCGTCAACGAAAACAACCAAACCGATGACGACGACTTTCTCGAGCCTCCATTGTCTGGATCGGGTTCTGGATTAGGAAAGACGCGGACATTGTCGTCGGTGAGGCAAAAGGAGCGAAGGTGGGGTCGATAAGGAGAGACAACGCCAACCAGAAAAACAATTTGAATATATTTAAGGAAGAAGAAAGATAGAGTGAGGAAGATGGCAGAAAGAAGAACAGTGATAAAACCCAACAAAATCAAATTGAGAAACAACCGTCTTGTGAAAACTCTGAAAAAAGTGAAAATATATTTTTCAGAAAACTAAATTTAAATGACAATTAAAACAAGAAAGTAACGTACCAATCTCTCCGCTCTCCTGTAAGTTAAATGATAACAAATAAAATAAAATATTAAAATTAAAAATCTGCTTTATTAACTTCTGAAATTATAAAATGTCCAAATAACCAAAATAAATTAATAAAATAAAATATGAAGTAAGGATAAAATAGGAAAAGAATTTAGTGAATATCTTGAATTTTTTATTTAATAGAAAGGAGATTACTTTAAAACAGAAAAGTAACATACCAATCTCTCCACTCTCTTGAATGACAACAAATAAAATAAAATATTAAAATTAAAAAACTGCTTTATTAACTTCTGAAATTATAAAATGTCCAAATAGTCAAAACAAGTTAATAAAATAAAATATGAAGTAAGGATAAAATAGGAAAAGAATTTAGAGGATATCTTGAATTTTTTATTTAATAGAAAAGGAGATCACTTTAAAACAAAAAAGAAACTTACCAATCTCTCCATTCTCTTGCTAGTTAAATGACAATAAATAAAATTGTACTGGACCAGAGCGCTCAGAGCTCAGTGCTCAGTGGTCGGACCTCGGCACCCGCTATAGTCAGGTCAACTTGGCTCTTGGGCCAAGTTTACCATGTGATTGGCCCCCAGATGTATGTATTAGTCCCTTTTTCCTATAACCCTTTATGCAAAAAGGCCTAAGCGGTTAGCGAGGGGTAGTTTTGGACCTAGGGGTGTGCTTAGCGCGCATGGGGTTTAGTTTAAGTAAATATTTTCTTTTAAACCTAAGCCCATGTGTGCTAGGGCACGTAAAGGTTAGGTTGCATGTATTCAGAAGAAGAGTGTAGCGCCACGCTGAGGGTGGCTACGTAAACAGATTGGACCCCTGATGTTGGTACATGAGTTGGTACCTTGGTAGTTATTCTATTATTATTTATGCATTCCATGGAGGAAAGATTCCATTCTGTTGCAACACCGTGAGGGTGTGCCCTTGAGCAAAATATTTTCCTGTATAGTATGCTTTCAGTTGAGATTATATTCTCATGATAGAAAGCTGTTACAAGAGGTAAACTATAAAAGGGACTTGAGATCCCAGGTTAAGGTACACTGTTTCTAAGACTGAAATTGATTACTTCTTAAATTCTTATAAGCCCTGTACTAACTTGATCGTCGGAGTGCAATCAATAGGTAGGGCCCCCTCTGTCTCAACGGACCCATGTTCCAACATAACAAAGGGAAGAGCAGATTGCAACAAAGATAGACGGAGCCAAAGCTTGTTATTAAAGTCAACCGGCGAGCAGGTCAACCTGCAAGAACCTTTGGCATCCACCGTGGGCCCCGATAAAATCAGGTCCCCCACCCACAGTTGTGCTCGAGTTCTTAGACGTGATGAGGAATACGAGGCAAGGTCTGTTAGTGATGGAGGAGGGCCAAACTCACCACCCTATGGAAGATAAGAGCCAAGTCTAGACCGTCTAGACCCATGTGAGGAGCGTCTAGCACAAGATGAAGGGCGACTAGAAAGGGAGCGTCTAGTAGGAAGCCTAGACCGTCTAGGACCTATCACTAGGTCCATGGCCAAGCATCTCCACGCACATTTGGGTCAAGCAACGGATGGAAGGGAGAGGAACTTGTACATGCTACATGGAGGCCCATTAAGGGTAGCTTAGTAGTTAGTGTAGTGTTAGAAAGCATAAACTTATCTCCTTTTGATTTAACCTAGATTGCTCACGTTTTCTAGAAGGTTCTCCACTAGGAACGACCATGTGCTCCATGTGCCCATGTGCCTCACATTTCCATTTCATTTGGCTAGCATTTCATCTTCTCTTAGCTTAACATTTACGGCCTCCTTAGCCTATAAAAGGAGAAGCCCATCACTTGTATTTTAAAGATTAATGAGAGTAATGTTATGCTGCCATTTTAGTGCCATACATTGCCTTTGCCTAGTTTCTAATCTTCTCTTCACCATCTACCAAGGGGGCTGGCCGAACCTCCCTCTTTCCATACACTTCATGCACCTTCAAGGTCACCACAACTCCTAGGAGGACCTTGCCCACTTTCACCATTAGCTTC
>Ga0123342_1008644_pt1 | contig 12663 bp, 6 predicted proteins | sample Turbeawhitnodule_FD_89960 | JGI IMG/M metagenome (GOLD analysis project Ga0123342, IMG submission 89960) | Root nodule microbial communities of legume samples collected from Mexico - Turtle bean Mexico white nodule | ecosystem: Host-associated > Plants > Roots > Nodule | place: Mexico: Nepantla...
TGACAGCAGTTATCTTTTTGTCTTTATTGTGTGTGATATAAGACATATATATATATATATATATATATATATATATATATATATATATATATAACCAATATTGTTTAATATTATAGCTAATTTCCTTCTTTCTATGTTTTAGTCTTCCTAACATTTGGTAGCAGTTTTTGTTAGTGTAGCATTTGGGAATTTTAGGAATATGTTCTGAAACTGAATTGGTCTAAACTGATCATCAAATATCATTCAGGGAGGAATTGTGAGGTTTATTTTAAGTGTTTGTTTGTTGCTTATTTTTAGAAAGTTAAGTTGTTTTATTTCCCCACTATGTATAATGTTGTTATGTGGTAGCAGTTATCCCTTTGTTGTTGCAGTTTGTGATGTAAGGCATGTATATAGTCAAAACCAGTATCATTTCCTTCTTTCCTTGTTTTAGTCTTCCTATCACAAAAAGCCTATGCAATTATAACCTCCTGATTTGTTCAAAACATTTACAGATGAAAAAGTATTATCAAGTGAGGCAACAAGAGGAGAAGCAATGCAGTGGAAAAGAGGCTGATAAAGATGATGACTTCCATCAGTTATCAAGTCGTGATGAACTTATTTCTATGGAACATGACAACGTTTGGAAGTTGATCCCTGAACTTAGAGAAAAGATGCATGTCCACCAAAAGAAAGCTTTCGAATTTCTTTGGCAAAATATTAGTGGGTCTATGGATCCAACACTAATGGATGCAGAATCCAAAAGAAGAGGGGGTTGTGTCATATCTCATTCTCCTGGATCTGGTAAAACTTTTCTCATCATTGCATTTCTCATTAGCTATTTAAAGCTATTCCCAGGGATGAAGCCTCTTGTCCTTGCTCCAAAAACCACTCTTCACACTTGGAACAAAGAATTCATCAAATGGGATATTTCTGTGCCAGTGTATCTGATTCATGGGCGCGGTGAACCTCAGAAAGATGATATGCAAAATTCAACTGTTCTTCCTCATTTTCGAAATCCAAGTAAAAATGTCAACCATATTTTGAACTGCTTGGACAAGATAAAAAAGTGGCAAACACACCCAGGTGTTCTGGTCATGAGTTATACCTCATTTTTAGCATTAATGAGAGAGGGTCCAGAGTTTACACCCAGAAAGTATATGGCTAAAGCATTGAGGGAAAGATCCGGGATCCTGATACTTGATGAAGGTCACAATCCTAGAAGCACTAAATCAAGGTTGAGGAAAGTGTTGATGAAAGTACAAACAGATATAAGAATACTACTTTCTGGTACATTGTTTCAGAACAACTTCAGTGAATACTTTAACACACTTTGTTTGGCAAGACCAAAGTTTATTTACGAAGTGCTGAAAGAGTTAGACACGAATGGCAGAAGAAAAGGCAAAACAACAGAGAAGTCACGTCATTTGCTAGAGTCTCAAGCTAGAAAATTGTTCTTAGACAACATTACCAAGAAGATTGACTCAAGTAATCGACATGAGAGGATGCAAGGTCTAAACATGTTGAGAGAAATCACAAATGGTTTCATAGATATTTATGAAAGCGCAAGTTTTAACAGTGTTCCTGGCTTGAAAATGTTTACGTTGCTAATGAATACAACTGACCTGCAGAGTGAAGTTTTGATGAAACTGCACAAGAGAATGGCTGAGTGCACAGGGTACCCTCTGGAGTTAGAGCTTTTGATAACCCTTGGATCAATACATCCATGGCTGGTTAAAACAGCCTCATATGCAAATAAGTTTATGGCTTTGGACCAACTGCAGCAGCTAGAGAAATGCAAGTTAGATTTGAAGGCAGGGTCAAAAGTAAAATTTGTTATGAGCCTTGTTCTCCATGTTATGGAGAAGGAGAAAGTACTTATATTCTGTCACAATCATGCACCTGTGAAGTTATTGGTAGAGTTATTTGAGATGGTGTTCAAATGGGAAAAGGGTAGAGAAATTTTGTTGCTTAATGGAGAACAAGACCTCTTTGAACGTGGAAAAGTGATAGATAAGTTTGAAGAACCTAGAGGAGCATCAAAGGTGCTCCTTGCTTCAATCAAAGCTTGTGGTGAAGGTATTAGTTTGACATCAGCTTCAAGAGTGATTTTTCTGGACTCAGAGTGGAATCCATCGAAGACAAAGCAAGCTATTGCAAGGGCCTTTCGTCCTGGTCAGCAAAAGATGGTTTATGCATATCAGCTTTTGGCAAGAGGCACATTAGAGGAAGATAAGTACAGAAGAACCACTTGGAAAGAGTGGGTTTCTAGCATGATTTTCAGTGAGGCATTTCAGGAGAACACTTCACATTCACAAGCAAAGATGATTGAAGATGACATACTGAGGGAAATGGTTGAAGAGGACAAATCCAAATCAATTCACATGATACTCAAGAATGAAAAGGCTTCCACAAACTGAACTTACGTAAATATGAATACCCTGTTTTTACTATCTTTATCTTGTGAACAAGTATTAGAATAATAAAATGCTGACCTTTCCAAATTCTAACATGTTCTTATATAATTTCTACTAAGAAATATTTTTTAATTATTTATTCAATATGATAATAAAATTCATTACAAAATATATTCTATAATTAAAAATATTAACTGACACTAATTTATAACAAATAAAATAATTAAATATTAACTAATTTTAAAATAAAAATAATTAATCATTAGTTAGATATTATTTTTAAATATAAAATAGTCATTTTTAATTTAAAATTTAAAGTAGTTAATAATTAAAATCTTAATAATTAATATTAAATACTAATTTAATAATTATTTTATAAATTTTTATTAATAATAAATTAATTTAGATATAATATTTTTTAATTTATAAAATAGTTTCTAACTTAGTTTTATATTTTTTTAAGTTTATTATCTTTATATATATATATATATATATAACTTGAATTTTATATATAGATTTGTAGTATTCAAACATTTTATTATTTATTTTTTTTATTAAATTTTGTATATAGATAGAGTATCCAAATATTTTGTTATGTATTAATTTTTATCGTTGATAAAATGAGTCTCTAACATATGTTTCAATATAAGAAATTTTATAATTATTTTAATTTATAGACTTTTTTTCAACTTGTTTTTATTCAAATTTTCATTAAAAATATCATTACTATCTGATAGTTTTTCAGAAAAAAAAATATAAAAGATTCTTTTTTTGGGCTTATTAAGATTGAGTAAGATGACTAACTATAAATTATAAAGATAAACTATGTAATTATTAATTTTTTTTCCACAAGTTATATAATTATATAAAAAAAATGAAAAAGTTATACGACAAGTTTCAATTATTTTCTTAAAATTTTTGTTGGTTAGTTAAAAGCGTTTAATGAATAAAGATGAAAGTAGTAGGTGTTATCATGGGAGATTATTTTATTGTTTTGATCTTGTGCTTTCTGTTAATTTTGAAAGGATGAAGGTTAATTATTAGGTTAAGAAGAGAAAGAAAATGAAGTTGGTGAGCATTGTGGGGAAAAGATATGAAAGGAGGATAAAAAAGAAAGTTGATTAGAGAAGGAATCATTGGAAAAGTTGGAAGAGTTAACCAAAACCAAAGGTAAGAAGATAAAAAAAATGACATTTGGCAAATAAAATATATGAATGAAACTGTGGAGAAATACACAGGTTTGTTACTGGTTTTCATGTTTGACTCCCATTAAATTTAACAATTTCTAAATTTATAATAAATAATTTTTAAGAAAATAATAGTTATAATTTAATGTATTTTTTCTTTAAAAAATACTATGTTTTTTCTAATTTTTTTATATTATAAATATTTTTATCTCTAGTGAGATCTTTTGTTGGAGATCCTACGTCGACTAGAGATAAGAAAATTTCATACTATATAAGTGGGTGCAAACTTCAACCTAATGAATCGGTTTTATGGAGTTGAGTTAGGCTTAAAGTCCACTTCTTAATATGATATCAGAATTACACACGCACGAGCGTGAGGGGGTGTGTTGGAGATAGATTAGAGCATATCTTTAACTTTAACATTTACATTAGAAAAATCCAAAACTACGATCATTGACCAATTTTTTTTTTCACCTAATGTTGATTAAAAATAATAAGGCTTTGGAGATTACAATAAAACACAAACATATTATTATAATTGGATGGATTATGGATTATTAGGTGAAGTAATTAAGGATATTTAAATTTCAGTTCTGCATTACCCTTCACGTGCTTCTAATAATTTTATTATGGGACAATTTCTAAAACCACTTTTGGCCTGTCTCTTTTGTGTTAGGCAAAGCGATTTGGTTATAATAGCTTTATCCATTTCATTCAATTGCTACTAACTATAATCATATTATTATATTATTATGCATATCAACGGAATATTTCAGGTGACGTTCATTGCCCAATTTATGTATTTCTTGCTATAATTTTAAATGGTGTTTATCTTTCCTTCTCATCTCTGTTTATTTTTAGTTTAAAACTCTCTTCTGTTTGAAAACTTATTATATTTAATGAAAGATTTAAAGCTGCACATTTCAATTATTATGCATGTTTTTATCACTTTTCTAACCAAAAGGTTTAATTTATAGTTGCTGCAAATAAAAGTGTGTTTTGATACCTTTCAGTCTAGATAGATATATTTAGAGAGTTTCACCTTACTTTATAATTTTGATAACTTTATATTTTTTATCAATAAAAAGAATAATTTAAAACAGTTTCTTTATACCTTTCCATAATCGTTTTTATATCTCTTAAAAAAAACAGTTTTTAGCAACGATTTCTTTTAAAATTGTCGTTAAAACACAATATAACGGAAATACTACCACCTTTTTTATGACAGTTTTCTACTAACCGTCTTTATATGGAGTTGTGGTTTTGATATTTTGTACAAGTGGAAAATTCACGTCAAATGTTATTTCAAAACATTTTGATAGAACTTTCAATGTTATGATATTTTGCATAATATATGAAAATAGTAAACAATATATTGTAACTTCTATTTTTAAGTTTTCTTTTCCTATTTTCATCCATTTTGGGTATCCAAACATTTTAGTCATTTTTGTGATGTTTGCTAGTCTTTTTCCATTATGAAATGAAAATGTGTCAATGTATCACCTTGCCTATTTCCTTTTGAGTGGCTAAACTCTTGTGTGGGACTTCCATGAACTAATATTGAAATGGATGTTGAACTTAAGCAATTTCTAACCTAGGAGGTTCATCTCTTACAAAAGCCTATTTTTTCTAGCATATAATATATGAAGTTCCATCATATTAAAGTTTAGGCTTTTTCAAAAATCTACCTTCATAATTAAACGCATTTTTTCTCTCTCTCTTTTATGTCATTTACCATCTCATTTGCGACTAGTACATTATCAATCATGTTTCTTCCTACAATGAGTGCTGATTGTGTTTTATCTATAACTTTTGGTAATATTTTATTCAACCTATTTGCTAGTAGTTTAGAGAAAAATATTATAAATGTTACATACTAGGAAATTGACCTATATTCCTTTGACTCTTGTGGAAATTATACTTTTTGGAATTAGGATAAAAAATAGGTAAGATTAATCTATATGTCACTGATGAAATTTATGAAAGTCATTAATTGCAGTTACTAGTTTCGATTGTACCAATTAAAAATGAGAATAAAGAAGTGAATAAAATACTTTATACATTATTATCTAAGTTGAACATTAATTTTTTTGAAAAATGGATGTCTAATGGATAGACTACCAAAATCAATACATGGTTTATTTGAAGCAATCATGTGATTATATATTAACTAATTTGAATCTGAAATTATTTAATGTATGATATAGATTATTTGTGTTTAAAGGAGGTATTGAATTGTAAGAAAATATAAGAAGAAAGAAAAAAAGTAGCATATGGATGGAGAGAGGAATTAAATAATGATAGTTGTTTAGAAAAAAAGAATAGAATAAAAAGAGGGATGGTTGGAGTTTGAAATAAAGAAAAAGGGAAGTCGAAGTTATAGAATAGAAACACAAGTTGATGATCCACTTGCATGCAGAGTTTAAGAGAATAATCACAAACAATAATAACAACAACCCTCTCTCTACTCATTCCCATCTCCAAAACAAAAGAGAAAATAACAACACTCATTTCCAAATACCAACTTGTACTACAAAATTATTAACACTAACCCCTCTTCTCCCTTTCCCTCTGTATATATCCTTTCCTTCACTCATCACACACTGCCACAGATATTTTCCCCTTTTCTAATTATTATTATTATTCTTGTAAATTAAATAATAATAATAATAACAATAACAACCCATGCCTTCTTCCCTTCACTTCGATACCTTCAATCGCACCGCCTCCTCCGCCGCCATCGCCAACGGCCTAAACTGCCACAAACAGTCTCAACTGCCGCCTCCCTCTCTCCTCGACGCGGTGGCGCGGCACCACGCCCACGTGGCGGGGCAGAACCAGTGCTGCTCCGTGGTGATCCAGGCGATCAGCGCGCCCGTCTCCGCCGTGTGGGCGGTGGTGCGGCGCTTCGACCACCCGCAGGGGTACAAGAACTTCGTGAAGAGCTGCCACGTCATCACCGGCGACGGCATTAGCGTGGGCGCCGTCCGCGAGGTGCGGGTGGTGTCGGGACTCCCCGCGGAGTGGAGCACCGAGCGTCTGGAGATCCTGGACGAGGAGCGGCACGTGATGAGCTTCAGCGTGGTGGGCGGCGAGCACCGGCTGAGGAATTACCGGTCGGTGACGACGCTCCACGCGAGCGGGAACGGGACGGTTGTTATGGAGTCGTACGTGGTGGACGTTCCGCAGGGTAACACGAAGGAGGAAACGTGCGTGTTCGTGGAGACCATCGTGCGTTGTAATCTGCAGTCGCTGGCTCAGATCGCTGAAAATAGGACCCCAATCTCTCAACACCATAACTGTTGATCACCATTCATTTCATCTCTCTCTTTTATTTTGTTTTCTTCCCATTTTTTGTTTCGTATTCGGGTTGGAACTTTGATTCAAACCCGTATTTGGAATTCACATGCTTCATGCATGGATGGGTAGATCAGTAGGGTTTTTCGGACGCCAATGGCTGAATCAATCAAAATATATTGTATATGCATAATGGTTCACATGAATGATCGCATCATGTACTTCTATTTGCTTAATTTTCTCATTTTACGCAAGATTTCTTCCCCGTGTTCTCATATATCTATGTTTCACTGACACTAATTGTTGAATGCTAGCTTGTAACCTGAATGGGGGCATTAAAGTAATGGGATATGCTTGATTTGGGATACCGAATGCATGATATGCGGTCCGTCCATCTCTTGATCATAGTTATTTTGGAGCTTATCCTAACGAGTGTTTATTGGACTTATCATGTCATTCGTTATCAGATTGTTATCGAATTATCCATAATATGTTATTTCACGCAGGAACTGTTATCCTACTTTTGAGTGCGATGTGTTAGAGATCCTACATCAACTAAAAATTATGACATTTCATTATTATATATAAGTAATTACAAACCTTCCCTCATAAATTAATTTTATGGATTAAGTTAAATTTAAAGTTAACTTTATAAAACTAATATTTATTAATACTTATGCAACAACAACATACATAAAGATAAATATTTATATATACAAGTATATTTTAATTTTAATATTATTATAAATCTCACATCAAACAAAAATTAAAACAATTCATAATTTATATGTTACTGCAAATATTATAAATGGAAACCTGATTATTAATGTACCTGATTATTTGTTTTTTTATATGCTTTTAGATAGTTTGTTTTGGTGTTTATTAGATATATTTTGTCCGTGTATGCAAAATTGATGAGCGTAGCTGACACAGGTTAAACCAAGACTGGGGATTCCGACAGGTCCTACACAGACTACTGACACATTTCAACACTATACACACTATTTTTTTTATTCAAAACAAGAAAATTACGATTTATTTCTTTTTTTTTTAAATTACATGATACAAGACTCAATTTTTTTTCTGTTTCAGAAATTCCAAGTAATTAAAAAAATTATTTAATAATTTAACTGAAATTAAACTACTGTGTATCTAAAAAAAGAGTGATTAGGAAAATAAAATAACTGCCTCCAATGTAAATGTTGGCACCCAAATCGACCCCTAGTGATCACCAAAGTTTAAAAGAAATGTACGAACGGTATATTATATATGAAAGATTTATAGTAATATAATATTTCGAATACTATTTCTTTATTTATTTCTGGATTTGACTTTTGCGTGAGTTTCAGTAAAAAAATATCAAAAAGAGTATTGAAAATATATTGCTAAAATGGATCACATAATAAAACATGTAAAAGAGTTATTATTATTATTATTATTTCATTTTTCATATTATGATTTGTAAAAATATCTTATTTGTAGTTTTTATTTATCACTAATTATATATTTTTTAATCTTAATTTTTATTTAAATTGTAGTATGTAAATAATATTAATCAGTAAAAAATAACTTTAAATTTAACTTAATTTTATAAATTTTAATTTTGTTCCTTTGCACTCATTTATATAAAATTACATTTATGAATAGTCTGATAATACATAATTTAATTTTTTTTTTTTACAAAATACTTCAATAATGATCCAAGTACAAATTTTTTTAAAAAATATCTTAGCCTCTCCTAACAATACCAAGAAAGCTTCAAACCAAAAATTAACAAAGTTCGAATAAACATCCAAAACACAACAAAAGGATAAATCAAAAGAAAATACATCATTAACTAATCTCATATAAACCAAAATATCAAGAAATCAGTCTAATAACATAATCATGTAGTGAAATAAGTTTAACAAATATTCACCATAATAAAATTTAAAAAACTATTATATTATATTAAAAATTGAAATTGAAATTTAAATCAGATTAAAAATATTATCATAAAAGATTGAGGACTAGAGTTGTGAAGGAAAGCATTTGCCATTAGTCATTAGTGAGAATGAATAGATTAGAATATAAAGAGGTAAAGAAGACAATGGATATAAGTCACTGAAAAGTTTGCTGAAATACAGTTCACCAACAAAGTGAGGAGGCAAAGTGTGATGTTAGTATTCTTTTATATCAATTTGAAGAGAACTTCATTATTCTTATGTATGTCTCTCAATGTTTAACACAATGTTTATAAACCCATCAAATCCACCATGATCATCTTTGCCTCAAAGCTTTATTTTTTCTACTTTTAAATGGCTACCAACCACCCACCATTTGAATTTAGTTTTTTTTGTTTTTATCTTTTTTTATAATAAAACTTACATGCAAATTGAATTTATTTTAAGTGGACAATGTATTTATAGTTTTGACTTATTAAACATTTTAAGAATAAGTATGCTCTTATTGAATTTAATTAACTTCTCCAGCAATGGGACTTGTGCTTTAAGAAACCGTGTATACTTTCATTTTTAAAGTCAACAAAATACGTACTTATTAAAAATGTTAATTAAAAATCAAATACCAAGATTATAATAAAATGCAGGCATGGACATATTATTATATTATAAAACGGATACTGTTTTAGTTCATACGAACTTTTCAAATTTTTGGCTTTCATCTCTGACTATTTTTATAACAAACAATTTTGTTTATATATATATTTTTTAAATACTCGATATAAAACTAACATTTTTCTTCTGTAACCCGTGTATATAAATTTTGTATATGGACGGGAGGAATCCAAATATTTAATTTATTTATTATTACTGATAAAAGAAAAATATGTACATCTTCAAAAATTTATCACTTCAATTTAAATTCACTCGTTTATTTTCATCTTTTGTTTATCTTGTATATTTTTATTGTAAGTAAGAAAGATGTCTCTAAAATAAAGTATTTAGTTTAGTTAATAGTTCTTAACTGGGTTGTTGTTTTGTCTTAGGTCACCTTCTTCTACATATATTATTGAATATTATTTATTTCCTTTTTTTTATACATATATATTCTAAATTAATTATTATCTCGTATATTCAGTTAAATTTTATAATTATCAATCTCACAGTTTTTAAAATTTACAGAATTAAAAAAGCAATCTCATAATTTTTCTATAAGTATGTCATGTTAACGTGTATTTGTGTCATGGTTAACGCGAATTATTCAAACTTATCACTGTTACATTCACTGCGTTACTGTTTTCTGGGGAAGACTGCAGGTTAAGTTACAGTGACATACTTTATCAGAAGCAAGTTTTACCACTCAGCTTAAAAATAAATATGTATAATAAAAAATAAAATTTTAATTAAATGATATAAAAAAAATATTAAAATTGTAATGTAATTATATAAAAAAAAATTGATTTCGATATATTATTATTATTATTATTCTAAAAACCTTGAATATACAATTTATTTTATATTTTTGACATTTTAATCGTACAAAGTCATTTTTTTTTTCTTTATGGGTGTAAACACCAACCGAACATTTTCCTAAATTATAGTAATTAAAAATAAATTAGCCTAATCAAATGAGGAAAGAAAGAGAAGCTATGATTTAATCTTTTGTGAGCGTGGAAATCGGTGTGAAACGGTGGGCATGGGCATTTACAACTTGCTATCAACCTTCTTTTATCCTTTCTTTCTATATATTTTTTATCCTAAAATACATTTTTAAAATATAATATTTTTTTATCAAAAATTAATTAAGAAACTGAAAATTGTTGGAGATCTCACATCGACTAGAGATGAAGATAATTCATTATATATAAGTGAGTGCAAACTTCAACCCTAACCCTATGAGCCGGGTTAATAGGATTGAGTTAAACTTAAAGTTTATAGTTTCACGAATGAGTTGGTAGTCTCGGCGTGAGGGCTGTGTTGGATATCTCACATCGACCTACATATGGTATGGTGTATATATAAAAAAAAAAAATTAATTCTTTAAGATATTAACTATTTAAAAATATTATTTATTAATTTCTAATAAAAATTATAAAAAAGTAAATTAGTAATTTATCAAACAGTTCTCACTCATCCATCATTCTCTATTTTTTTCACATTTTATTTTCTTTTTCAAAACTTTTTCATGCATTTCATCACAAATTTGTATAGATAAAATGATTCCAAATGATCTCAAATCAATGTCGTAGTTTTAAATAAATGAAAGAAGTGATTTATGAAGATAGGAATGGACGTATATAATATTAAGAAATTGTAGAATGAAGGTGTGAAGTGCAAGTTGGCATGGATGAACTCAAGTTGTTTGACAGAATGCATGTCAAGTTGTTGTTGTTTAGCATAGCAGAGGTATTATCCTCTCTCATTGATATGATTATAGAAGTGTAAGTTGTAGGTTGGAAGGGATGGAAGGAATTGCAAGTTGGGTTGCAAGTGGGAATTCTAAAACATTATTCCTTCTATGTACCTTTCTGCTACAACACCATCAATCACTCTTTTTTACACATTTTATTACCCTAAGACTTGGTCAAATCTCCAATGTTATCAACTGTTTCATTTACTGATGAAAAGATTCCTCTTTCGGCTTTCACCCTTCATTGTGTCTCTTTTAGACTATGTTCGATTCAAAAGATTCTGAGGTCAAAAGTTACAGTTTTATTCCTGTGATGTCTTTTTTTTTAATTCGTTGGTTTTACTTCAGCCACACTTCAGCTTTATCAAGAGAACGTGCTTATTAACTATTTCCATATACCAACATCTTCCACTAATTTTCATGCCTTTTTAGGTATCTTAGGGCAATTTCAAGTAGAAATGTTGGTTACGACTAATAATGAGAGAATAACCTCTCATGTAATATGATAGGTCATTTATGAAATTTGTACTTAAATCTCTTTCCATTTGCTTTAATATTTTATCAACAAAAGAGAGAGAACAAGAGGCAAAGAAGGTATATGAAAAAATTAACTAACAAATAAGATGAGAGATTAACTAACTAGATAATCTATAAACAAATGAATTAGACGATTTTTTTTTCTTTTATAAAAAAAAATAAAATAAAATAAATTGAATTGTTTAAAATTCTTATAAAAAAAAGTGTTTTAACTAACATGTGAGGAACAACACTTATTTTTCACTTAGTTTTGAATAGGCACCGAAGAATTAGAAGGTGTAGATGCTATCTTTGTTCCACTGGTATAGTTGGGTCTGAGATTGTTGTGTAGGTGTAGGTCTTGGAGTTGACCTCATGGTTAAGATATATGAGTCGGCTGTAGTATTGGAATCTATGATTTTTTTATACGGTTGCGATACTCCTGAAGAATCTCTTTTATTATATTTATTTTTTTGTCGATAAAAAAAAAGTCACTCGGTACAAAACACACAGAAAAACAAATCTCATGTCTGATAAAAGAGGAGGGAGGTTGAAATCCCAAAAAAACTGCATAAAAGGAATGAGATGAGTGTTGGGTGAATCCTACAAGGATATCTAATCCATCCAAACCACCATAAGACAAAGTGTACAAGTTTCTCTCCTTGACTCTTCCATAAACCCAGAAAAGCCAACCACAACATATCTTACAAGAACCACACATTGTGGTACATGAAGTTGATTATGCACTTTACTTGAACACTACGTAAGAATTAAATGCACTAAAAAAATAATTAGAAAATAATTTTTCAATAAAAAAATAAAATAAAAATTTGCTTTAGGGACAGAACATATTGAATCTATTTTATCAATGATTCGATGAAATATTTGAATTTGTTAGTACATTTATGTATCAATAA
>Ga0123342_1008645_pt1 | contig 12663 bp, 9 predicted proteins | sample Turbeawhitnodule_FD_89960 | JGI IMG/M metagenome (GOLD analysis project Ga0123342, IMG submission 89960) | Root nodule microbial communities of legume samples collected from Mexico - Turtle bean Mexico white nodule | ecosystem: Host-associated > Plants > Roots > Nodule | place: Mexico: Nepantla...
CGGGTGTGTTTTTTTCCTCTTTATCTCTTTTATTATTCCGCTTTATTTATTCAATATTATTTGTCGGGTAGCTCTGTTAGGGTTTTGTTTTAGTGGGAAAATTACCCGTTTTTCCCAACAATAACATCTATCATACACCCATCTACGATCAAAGGGAAGTCCATCCATGTTTTGTAACAGTCACCAAAACAAGATCAAGAAAATGAATTTTTATTATGATAAGAACTAATGTCAAATAAACAAATAATAAGTTGGTGCCTTGTTTAACTTTCTACTTAAGCATGCACGTCCAAGAGACAAACTTGAGCCCTGCACTTCCCACTCCCTATTACAATACTCCATCTAAATCACATTAGGGAATTTGAGGAAGTGGATGTATGAGGATGTGAGAGGAAAGTGTAAAGAAAGTGATGGTGTTTGGATTGAGGTATGTTAGAGTGGACGTGAGGAAAGTTTATGGGAGTTTGTTAGTGATGTGATGGTGGTGAGGGAATTTTGAATTTTTTTAAAGGTGTAAAATGTTACTTTACAAATTTACCTTCACCTATTAAAAAATTTAATAATGAAAGGAGTTTTTTTTTAAAAAAAAATAAATAACTTTAACATATTCATAAATTTAAAAATTATAATTAAAAAAATAAATATGTATTAAATGTAAATAGGTATAATTTAAACATTATAATTAAAAAAATTGTGTTCAACAAATTAAATAAAAACATGATTTCACGTAATTCCTTAAACTATTAAACATGTATTATAAAATTAAAAATAAATAAGATATTATACAAATAAATAAAAATATTATTTTTTTAATGTTAAAAACCCTGTAATAATGAAAAATAAAAATACTACAACAAAAAAATATAATGTAATTAACAATAAAAAATAAAATATTATAATTAAATAAATTATAACTCATAAACATAATAATTATACACAATATATTAATATAAACACAACAACAAATTAAATAAAAACAAAAATTGTAAGTAATTTCTTAAAATATTAAACATATATTATAAAATTAAAAAATAAATCACATCTTATATAAATAAATAAAAAATACTATTTTTTAATATTAAAAAACCTTGTAGTAATGGAAAATAAAAATTACTCTAACAAGAGAATAAATGAGGATAAATTCGGATATAATACATGCTGACGTGATTTTCCATCTACATCTCTTCATTTTGACAGGAGATGATATTTATTGTTTACTGGTATATCCTTTCCTTCTCTTCCCACAAAACTCTGGATCCAAATAGCTGATATCCCCTCACTTCTTTTCTTGTGAACAATACATCCACATAAGCAAACAGACCCTAAGAGAAGGAGAGTGAGGAAAAGAGAAAGGATTGTGTGGTTTATATTTTTAAGTATATAAAAGATTAACAAGTAACTTAAACAATCCCACTTATAAAGGGTTAGAATCAGAAAAAAAAAATGCATCACAAGTTCAGTGAGTTCTAAGTGAGTTAATCACTTAATCTGCATGCAAGTAAAACAGTTTAATTTTCATCTACTAAAATTCATACTAAATGTGTTCTCGTGTAAGGGTTAGAGCCTAGAGAACTATTGAGAGGATTCTTCTATCTCTTTTTATCGGTCGGTCCTACAGTCTTTAAGCTCCCTTCCTTGCAATATCCTCGCTCTTCCTTCCTAGCCCCGACTCTCAGTCTCCTCGTAATCCAAACTTGGAGGGTACCTGCAGAAGGCACTCCAACGCTCAAGTCAACAAAGATGCTCGGTACTCGGTTCTCAAAGCACTGTATATGATGACGTACTTGATTCTTAGAATGTGTGTTATTTATATTACCTTTGGTGGGCTTTCCTTATTGGGTCAAGTTAAGGAGTTGGACCTTGTTTAGGGTCGCATTACCTACCTCCTAATCACAGATTAACTTCGGTGACCTTGGTTGAGCGTAATTTGGACTTGAGCTATCAGTCGATCCAATGGATGTGGGCCTTGACTACATTCAGGAAATCAAATGATGGGGACCGAGACATGACATCAGTCATACGGTCCTCACCGATACACTTGCCCCTAGGCTCGAGGATGGTTAATTCGAAGAGTGTTTTGAGAGTGATGTGTCGATCAGTCTTCTAAGCTGGGTGTGACGATTGGGGTTCTCGATGTCTGACGTGATGTTAGGCGACGCCTGACGCGTGACGTGACCCGCATTGATGAGGGGTTTTTTGGGTGCTAAATGACGAGGATTGTTGGATTGAAAAGATCTAATGATTGAGATGGTTGCAACGTTTCAAAGAATTCAAAGAGCGATTTTTCAAAGTATTCGCTTGTCCAAAAGCCATGTCGTACATCTTTGACAAAGTCGGTCGGTCGAGGTTTCCTATGTCTTGGACTAGGAAGCCTCAGAAGTTTAAGGATTGCCCTTGTCCGACCGTGGGTGCCGAGGAGCTAGAGAGTCTTTCTCTCTTCGATCAGCTCCCGAGGAAACTCCCTACACGGAAGCTGATAACCGTGTAACGAAAGCATGTCGTTGGCTAACCTTTAAGGGTATGCTGGTCTTCTCTAGTCTCAGTCGGTTGCTTTGTTTTTTACTAAGGATTTTTATTGCTGTAGAAATCATGGACCAAGACGCTTCTCAAGCAAAGGGTTTGTTGGATGCCTTCAAAGAGAGGGCCGCGCAGCGTAAGAGCAGACCGAACATCGAGTCGTTGGCAGCTGGGAAGGGGTCAACCGTTATTGACCCTTCGGGGAAGAGCAAGAAGAGGCCGAGAGAGGGGGGGCAACATAGCGACAACCACCTGCTCCCCCGAGGTTATGCCGACACCACCCTGTCCTTGTTGCACACCGATCAACTTTGACTCTCCCCCCAACGGACGACTTCAACCGTCCAATCCCCCCTCCCACAGCCGAGCGCACCATGGAGGTCTCTATAGGCGCCAATTTTTCTCGTGTTATAAATATAATAAATTAATTATTTTTGTATTTTTTTAAAACTCTAGAAATTATTGGTACTATGTCATTTGTAACATCCCTATTTTTACTCATATTCGATAATATATTATGCATGTAATATCTAATTAACATATAAACATATACTACTTTCTCATATTGTATCTCAAAATATAACCCTCTTCTTAGGAATTTTAATATATACACAAAAGTTTAAAAAATTAAAACATAAAAAATAAAAACATCTCATCATCTCATATGACAAGGTAAATCAATTTGATCTGATTAGTTCTTTCAAACCTCATACTCAGTCAAATGAACTTCCTTCTTAGGAATTTTATTATATACACAAAAGTTTAAAAAAATAAAACATAACAAATAAAAGCATCTCATCATCTCATATGACAAGGTAAATCCATTTGATCTGATCAGTTCTTTCAAACCTCATACTCAATCAAATGAACCTCCTTTGTCTGTATGATTCTGTACTGGACAAGAATGCTCGGGACCTTGGCCCAGATGTTGGTCAGCTCAGAAAAGGTAGTTAAGATAAAAGATAAAGAGATATTTTATCTGTTATCATATTATTTTTGAAGATGAAAGATATAATTGTTATTGTTTAAATCTGTTATCATATTATTCTGAAGATGAAAGATATAATTATTATTGTTGAAATCTGTTATCATATTATTTTGAAGATGAAAGATATAATTGTTATTGTTTAAATCTGTTATCATATTATTCTAAAGATGAAAGATATATTTTATCTCTTGTGATAATATGCAAGTTAGTTATATATTAATTAATACATGTTAGTTACATATTAATTAATAGTTGTTGAGAATAAAAGAGGAGCACCCGAGAATAATGCTGCACATGTTAAACAAAATGTTTTCCTCCTGTTAGCACATGAAGATAAGTGGTGCCTGTTAGCAGTGATTTTCTACATGTATGCTTTCGGTTGAGATTAAATTCTCGTGAGTGAAATTTGTGACAAGAGTAGTTATAAAAGGGGCATGAGACCCCAGATAAAGGTACGTTGTTTCTGAATACTAGACTGAAACTGAATACTTATCTTATTTTAGTAAGCTCTCACTGGCTTGATTGTCGGAGTGTGATCAACAGGTAGAGTCCTCTCTGTCCCAACAGTGCCACGTTCAAGTGCAACGAGAAGACTCAAAACAGAAGTTATAGGAGACAAGTTTGGAGTGAAGCTTTCCACTCAAGTCAACCGGGGAGAAAAGATTCCATTATACCACTAGAGTCAAGATCGTCTCATTCACATGACACTCACAAATCAATACACCCTAATAACAATCTCAACGCGATATTTCCTTTCTTGAAAATACTATGTCTCGATCACACTTTCACCCCATTACATACATCATTTAATATTAAACAACTAATTCTCATCAAACATCACATTTTAAGCAATTCAATAACTATTCAAATACAATTCAACTCATCTATATTACCATTCAAACACTTTAAATTCTCAATCACAAACACTTTCAATAACTTATTCACCTTAAAGTCAATATATAATATTCAAAACGAACCATTTTAGTCAATATTTTACTTTACTCTTAAAAGAGACAATTCTTAAAGCAAAAATTGGAGTTGGTGACCACGTCACCCTCACATCTAGATCTTCTAAACCAGGATTCTATTGAAAAGAATAAGACTAGCTTCCCTTACCTGAACTTTAGTATATGCTCATTAAGAGTTCCAAATGTACCAAAAGCTTAAAGGTAATTAACCTGCACCATAGAGTCATGATACAAAAATCTAACTATATAACTAGGACCCTAGGTTAAAAAAGATTAACTTTGAAGCTAAAAGAGTCATATGCAAAACATAGACAGAGACAACCCTAACAAGATCAAAATTTGACTAAAGGAGAAGAGCAAAAAATGAACATATTCTACAGAAATCATGATCGGGCAGTCTTGTAGTTTTCGCTGCCAGGAGTCTATTGGCGGACTCTGATCGACAAACTGATAAGCGAGGAGGTCATAATCTTAGAGAGAAGGAAAATGAAAAGAAAAAGGAAACTTCTAGAGAGATGGTGATTCTTTTAAAATAAAACCTGATTAACTAAATTCTTTATTTATATGCTATTTTCATTTTAATAATAAGATATTCAGGTGTTATTTAAAATATTCCACTTCTCTAAGGTTATTTTCTAGATCCTTACACCTAAGACAAATATTTAAAAAGAAAGTTGTGCATGCAAACACAACTTTTATAAATAAATAAATAAAAGATCATAAGTTATATATACATGGAAGCCAACACAATTTCTATATATAAAAAAATAATTAAATTAAATGTTATATATACATGGAGTATGTTGCTTGAGTGTTTTTACTTTTTTTGGTTCCCTAATACACAATATCAAAGTTGTTTGGGAATATTTGTGGTTTGCTAACTTTATTATGCAACCCTTCATAGAACTAGTTTGATTTTCGTGCTTTTGTAATTTTTCCAATTCAATTGTTTTTGTAGTAATAGATATTATATGGAAGCTTACTTTGTAGTTCCAATTGTTTCAATGTTTTACGGAGTTTAATGAGATATTATTGTAGGTACAGTCAATACCCAAGGAAGGAGAAGGTTTTTGTGGTTTGTGATGCAGGCAAAGAAGGACGAAGAAAGTTAAGAAGTAGGAATCACCAATGTAGATTTTCAATGCTAATGCTGCAGAAAGCTTAATAGATTTCCTAAGTTGATTTTATTTCAACTTGAGTTGGCACATGAAGGAAGCAACAAGGTAGAAGGAGTGGTTGAAGGAATACATTGGTTTGAAGTAGAAGGTGTCTCTTAGAAGGAAAAGCATAAGTAAGACAGCAAGCAAGAAAAGGTGGAAACACAACACTGGTAGCAGAGCAAGCTATACTAATAGGGTAAACTGTATAATTATGTAGGTAGTTTAGGCTTAACTTTTCTATTTTGGTTGTAGATTGTAGTCTTAATGGATTTGAAAGCGAGAAGGAAAGGTTGTAGCCTTTTTAATAAGGGTTGTACATCCCTAAATGTCTCTCTTAATTTATTTATTAATTAGTGATAAAAAAAATGTTCTGGTTAACACTCCAAAACTTTTTCTTAAACAAGTTGTAACTTTACATGCTTCAAATTGATGCTAAAAAGGTTACATCTACCTCTTTTCTATACTTTTCATTGTACTAAGTTTCATTCTCATTCTTGGAAATTTTGAAAGTCAAATATGAATTTTCATTTTAAAAGTCATGTTTCTTACCATTGTCCTTATAAATATTTTCTTAAAATTTTACCTATTTTGTATAAAAAATAAGACTAATTTAATATTTTTTTTTTGTAAAATCATCACTTTATAAACATAAAATGTATTTCAAATAATGGGAATATATGCATTACGTTAATTTGTTTTTAATTAAAAGTGTAAAAACTGTAATTTTTAGAAAAAGGAAGAATTTTTTTTTCTCACAAAAATTAAAGGTAAGAAAAATTATAAAGAAAATATTGATAAATAAACTCATTTAATCTTTTATTTAATTTGAACAATTTTATTTTTCACTTATTTTCATTTTATTTCTTTATCCATTTTTCGCTCTCTTAGTTTCCATTACTTAATCAAAACAAAGGTTTAAGATTTTTTTTTCATCATTAAATCATTAAATCCGTGGACCTTGAGGAACCAAAGAAGCTAGAACCAAAGAAACTTTAACCATTACACCAATCAAGTTTTGTTGTCATGTTATGATTATTATTATTATACTTATTATTAGGATTATCAATATTAATATAATTAATAATATAAATATTACTAATATTATTCATATATTTAATATATTCCATATTATTAATTTCATTAACATTATTATTATTATTATTATTCAAATTAAAACATTATTAATGATTATAATAATTTTATTAAATATTATTACTATATTAAATATTATTACTATTATGAATATTAATTTTTTAATATTAATAAAATATATACCTATTTGTTGTTATTATTATTATTATTATTATTTATGAATATTAGTTATGATTTTATAATTATTTATATTATAATAATATTTTTAATATTATGTATATAATTATTATGATAATAGTTGGTAGGTAATAGAGATTTATGGGTAATATAGATTTGTGGGTAATAGTTGGTAGGTAAGAGAGATCTATGGGTAATAGTTGGTAGGTAATAAAGATCCGTGGGTAATAGTTGGTAGGTAATAGAGATCTGAGGGTAATAGTTGGTAGGTAATAGAGATTCGTGGGTAATAGTTGACAGGTAATAGAGATATGTGGTAATAGTTGGTAGGTAATAGAGATCCGTGGATAATAGTTGGTAGGTAATGTTAAATTAATCTGCAGATTCATACCTGTTCTCGCTGGTTGACCTAGGATGAACGCACCTCCTTTTGGGTTTGGAGTCTCGTCTCTCTTAGCTGCTTCGAGTATGGCTCCGTTGTGACAGATGGTGCCCTACCTGTTGATGACACTCTGACGTTCAAGTCAGTAAGGGCTCATAAAGCAACAATAAAACTCAATTTAGTGTGCCAAAACAGCGTACCGTCATCTGGGGTCTCAGGCCCCTTTTACAACCATACAAGCAACATGCAACAACTCTCATATGAGAGAATCAAATCTTAATTGAAAATAAGCACATTTATCTTTTATCTCTAACAGAAAAAACTCCTACCACGTGCACCAATCATCTTCATGTGCTAACCGCATGATTATGTTATAAATGCACGTCCTTATCTTCTTTAGGGTTAACAACAACTATCAACAAGTATTTACATGTAACAAACATGTAACAAAAATATATCAACAAATATAATTAATATTGCATGTATCTACTAGCGCGGGAATAAAGGGGTATCTCGTATGACAACCTTACCATGTGCTTTGGGCCCTCCAACGAAATTGGGTCAGTCACATAAATCTTAACTCGGCCCAACAATTGAGCTGACCTCTTACCTTTTCCGAGCACTGAGCTATTGTTCACAGGTACTAGAGTGTCGAGCTCTGTACAATACACAAGCCCCCGAGGCTCGAGCTGAGCTGGATCAGGCGAAGAGTCTACTGAGCGCAAAACACCCCGACCCCCTTGACGGGTTTCCCCTGTACTGAACCCAAAAGCCTTACTAATGGGGTTTGAGGTAGCCAATGAGCAAGCCTCCAGCCTTTACCCAAACGTGGAGCTCTCCCAGCTTGGTCCAGGCAAACACGTGGTGGATGGACAAGTGATAGAAAAAATAAATTACTTAACATCTTGTACTTATCAACTATTCATTTTTTTGAATTTTGCTTTTAATTTTATGGTTTCATTGCTCTTCATATATTTATGTCTTCATACCCCTTGCATACTTGCCATATCACCACTTATTTATTGCAATTGTACTAGTTTTGGCTAACATCGGTATGCACAAGCGTAATGACTACCATATATACGTAAAATAGCTTTAACTTAAACAAAAGATTAACCTCAAACTGGGTTTAAACATCACAGAACAACACTTAACCCTGGCGTGCCCAATTGTACTAGGTGAAAATCACCACCTCGACTTATCGAGTACGACCCTTCTTACCAAGGGTGTGACCTTGTCGTCACAACCTTTTGCCGCCCTTCATGCGAGCGGAAAAATTTAGGCAGGATAAATTCTTGTTACAAGAAGTCTAATCCGAGCCTACCCCACCATCTTGAGTGAGCTCGCTCTTCGCTGCACACTTACTCCACCCAGTATTTGAGCCCGGGTGAACACTCTCATGCCGACTTAGTTCACTTATTACTGGTCAGATCGAGGTGAATTGCTCATGCAACTTCGACCCCACAAAATGCCTAGACTTGGGTGAACACTCTCACATCAAATCAGTCCTTCTTATTCTGTACTGCATTGGATGATCAATCTACATAACTAGTATTCATCCCACGGTGCGTTTAAGCTCGGGCGAACGCTCTCGCACCGAGTTAACCCGACCATGTTGATCCGGATGAATTACCTACGCGCTATTATTCATATCACAGAGCATTTAAGCTCCGATACTTATTCACACCTACGACCTCTACTTGGAAAACTTTCCAAGGAAGGTCGCTGAACAACATATATCACACATAAAAAAAACCAACGATGCATCATAAACACCTTTTTATATCGGGGGGGCTCATTAAAAAACCCTCTTTAGGGAAAAAGAGTGCCACCCTTTAACATCACATTGTTCATCAACAAGCATAAGATACATCAATTGAAGTAAAATTTGAGGTTGGCAACATTCCATGTCCTCGGGATAGGTCCCCCCCTTTAGCGTTTCTAACCTGTATGCACCATTCCCGAAGACCTCAACTACGCGAAAAAGTCATGTCCACTTAGAAGACAACTTATTCTCCAACTGGTAAGGATTGGCTTTCCGCATCACCAAGTCAGCTACCCGGAACTGCCTAGGACTGACCTTGGTCCTTTGTTTCAGCTCGACCCTTCTCTAATCTTCTTTTCAAATCCCTGGTAAGACCTGTTAGCCAATTCCACTTGACCATTTATTTGGGGGTGTTCCACATAGGCGAATGTTTGCTTTATCCCAAGCTCGGAACACAACTTGCCCAACTGTTGACTAGCGAACTGTGTCCCATTGTCGGACACCAAGTGTCTAGGGATTCCTTAGCGGCACACTATGTTCTTTCATACAAAGTGTTGTACCTTGTGTGCGATGATTTGTGTGACAGGTTCGACTTCGATCCATTTTGTGAAGTATTCGATGGCTACCTCGCTTTCTTGTACCTGGAACATCACTACCCCGGGGACCTTCAATGTCTCCTGGGTCAATGGCCGATGACTTCTTCCGACCTTAGGCTCTATCTCCTAGATCTCCGCTTGGCTTGCCTTTGGGGGATGTCTCCTACTGTTCTCAGAGACTTCAGAGTCTCTTGTATCACCGACCTTTGCCGATTTCGCTTCCTTGAGCTTGCCAATTTGGCCAACATATCAACCCGGGAATTTTTCTCCCTTGGCACGTGGATGAGTTCAAACTGGTGGTATGCAACCAACTTCGGGTCTTTGGCTTGGTACCTGCCGGTCACCTGTTCGGTAACAAGTAACGAATCGCTCTTTACTAGTAAGCTTCTAGCTCCCAACTCTTGAGCTAGCAACATTCCTTCTATCAGGGCCTCATACTCGACCTGGTTATTGATAGCCTTAAATACAAACTTCAAGGATTGTTTAATCAATAATCCATTGGGACCCTCCAAAACGACGCCAACACTGCTACCCTGCTGGTTGGAGGACCTGTCTACCGACAAGATCCATTGAAAGTCTCCTAGATCGGAATGAGTACCCTCCGATACCAATTCCACCACAAAATCTGCATAGACCTGCCCTTTTATCGGCCCTCTCGGCTCATAGTAGATATCGAACTCGGATAGTTCCACTGACCACCGCGCCATTCGACCCACAATGTCGGGTTTTTGCAAGACTTTCGGATAGGGAGGTCAGTCATCATTATTACGATAAAACTTTGAAAGTAATGTCGCAACCTCCGAGTTGTGAACACTACCGCCAGCACAACTTTCTCAATTTCCTGGTAGCACTCCTCTGGTCCCTGCAACACCTTGCTAACAAAATAGATTGGTCTTTGGACCTGTTCCTGGTCTTGTACTATTACCGAGCTAATTGTTCGATCTGTGATGGCAAAGTACAAGCCCAGGGGAACACCAACTACTGGCTTCCCAAGGACAGAAGGGTTAGCCAGATACTCCTTCAACTTTACAAAAGCCTAATCGCACTCGGAGGTCCATATGAATCGATTATTTTTCTTCAGGCACTAGAAATGTGGGTAACCCTTATCTTCACTTGCCGATAGGAAACGTGAGAGGGTCGCCATACGTCTTGTTAACTGTTGGACCTCCTTTACTGTGGCGGGACTCCTCATCTCTATAATGGCTGCAAATTTATTTGGGTTGGCCTCTATGCCCCTCTCAGTCAACACAAATCTGAGGAACTTCCCAGCCTCTATCCCAAACACACACTTCTCGGGGTTCAACTTCAAGTTATACTTAGCAATGGTTGCGAACAACTTTTCCAGATCGACCACGTGTTGTTCCTTCTCCACAGAGGTGACGACCATGTCATCTACATAGGCTTGCACCGTTCACCCGAGTAGGGGGCGAAAATCTTGTCCATCAAGCGCTGGTAGGTGGCACCAACATTCTTAAGGCCAAAAGGCATGACCTTGTAGCAGTAACTAGCAAATTCCGTCATGAACGCAGTCTTACTTTCATCGTTGGGATGCATCCGAACCTGGTTGTAACCCGAGAATGCGTCAAGAAAGCTCAGCACGCGACAGCCCGAGGCGCTGTCTACCAAAGAGTCTATACTTGGAAACAAGTAGGAGTCCTTTGGGAAGGCTTTGTTTAAGTCAGTAAAATCGACGCACATCCTCCACTTTCCATTGGACTTCTGTACCAGCACCACATTTGCTAGCCACTCAGGATATTGGATTTCCCTGATGTGGTTAACATTCGACAACTTTTGAGTTTTCGCCTTTATGATCAGGCATTTTTCTTCATTAAACTTCCTGCTCCTGTGAACCACAGGCCTGACCCTCGTGTCCATGGTCAACCTGTGACAAAGAAAATTGGGATCTATCCCCGACATATCTGCTGAGGACCACACGAATGCGCTCATGTTCCAGGCTAACACCTCGGCAATTTGATCCTGCAACCTTTGATCTATCGAGACACTGAGCTTGAACATCTTTCCGTCAATCTCCCGCTATTCTACCTCGCCAACAGGTGCAGGTCGCTGTCGGTTGTCGACCTCGGTTTCTAGCACCTCAGCCACCTTCCCCTCATGCACAAAGGAGGTTGAGTTCAAGCTCCTCCTATTTTTCAGGCTGCTCTCATAACATTTTCGAGCAACCTTTTGGTTTGACCTTATCGTGATCACCTTCTCCTCCTCGGACGGTAACCTCATCTTCATGTGCTTTGTTGAAGCTACCGCACCCAACCTGTTTATAAAGGGTCTCCCTAAAAGCAAGTTATAGGCAGAAGGAGTTTTGACCACAACATACCTGATGAAAATGGTCCTGGCAGCCTCCTCGTCCGAGAACGTTGTCCTCAGATCTACACACCCTCGCACCTCCATGTGGTCACTGTTAGAATGTATGGCCTTAAACGAGGGTGGAGGGGGGGGGGTGAGTTATTTAAAGGGGTTTTCGAAAACTTTTTAAGCTAGACTGAAATTCTTTGCAAGAAACCATTAGGAATTCAGTTAGCCAAGAAACAAAGCACAAAACAGCAAAGCACCAGAAAAACAATCAGTTGTTTATACCAGTAAAACAACAAAAACTGAATTTAAATGAGTTTTAAGGGAAGAAAGAGATACACAAACAGTTTATACTGGTACATGTTAGAATGTATGGCTTTAAACTAGAGGGGGGGAATGGTTTAAAGGGGGTTTAGGAATGAAATTCTTTGCAAGAAACCAGATTTAGAAATTCAGTTTGCCAAGAACAAAGCTCAAAACAGAAAAGAAACAGAAAAATAATCGGTTGCTTATACTAGTAATATAACAACAACTGAAATTAAAGAGTTTAAAGAAGAGAGAATTGCACAAACAGTTTATACTGGTTCACTATTAACCCAAGAGCTACATCCAGTTTCCCAGAAACCACTGGGGAATCCACTAGGTAATCAAATCCAGATTACATACACACACCACCAAAGAAGTGACCTTGATCCCCTCAAGACACACACTTCC
>Ga0123342_1008646_pt1 | contig 12663 bp, 8 predicted proteins | sample Turbeawhitnodule_FD_89960 | JGI IMG/M metagenome (GOLD analysis project Ga0123342, IMG submission 89960) | Root nodule microbial communities of legume samples collected from Mexico - Turtle bean Mexico white nodule | ecosystem: Host-associated > Plants > Roots > Nodule | place: Mexico: Nepantla...
CTCAGCAAAAAGCCCACTCTTAGACAACCTCTAAGCACTACCTAAGACACACTTAAAGCAAAGCAAAATACAAATGAAATGTACATAGAAGTCTTCATCAAACACAATCTTGAAGGGGCAGCACCCATCTTCAACAAAAAGGTGGTGGTAGACAAAGACATACTATTTGTTGGAGAAACTGCTTTCTAGTTTCTAATGTTGGTGGTGCTAATTTAATGAAGGGATTTGAAGAAGCAGGTTTTATGGGGAAGAGTTGTGGACCAGGGGATACATCACTCATGGCGAGCTATGGTGATCATGTTGTGAAGAGACTATGGCATGGTAAGAAACAAAATTTTGTTAATTGTGATATTGATTTTGTTGTAAGAAATTATTTTTTCTTGTTTCAAAAGATACTTATACTTTTGTAGGAACATTAGAATTTGGAGTTGGTATTTCATGATCATAAGTTGAATTTGGGATCCCATATAAGAGGATTGAGACCTTGCTCAAAATTTTGGGTTATTTCCCCTTTGTAGCCTCGTTTATGATACATTGACAAATGGTTGTCCTCTACCTCCATCTAAAGGTGACACAGGGTTGTTTCCCCTTTGCACGTGCATATGAAAGTGTGGAAACTTACATGGAATGATATTGTTTTATATTAGACCCTTACATACTTCATATGGTGGAGAAAGATTGACCAATGTGGTACCACATCATTCTCGTCATAATCCATATCATAGAGACACAAAAGGAACATCACAACAGGAGCATGCTTGTTCACTAAGTTATTATTGTATGTTTAAATGTTGTTTTTAATATATGCATTACCAGATTTTCTTTGAATGAGTATATGATATATTTATATGGATTGCTCAAACACGTTAAAGGATGATTGATTGTGTGCATATATTTAATGGAACCTTGCATGGGAAGAAACTCATAATGCACTTTAGCAAGCTCGTAAAGCGATGAAAGAAGGGGAATGTATATTAGACAACCACACATTGTACGAGGGAGGTGACATGGGTCGAGTAGCTATTTCATTATATTTTTTTAGTTACGTTTAGCATATCTTTATTGTGTATCAATTTTACGTATTATGTATTCATTTCGCCCAACTTGTTATGTACTTATTTTAAGTAATGTGAGAATCATTCTATTACTTAATGCAATTGTTCATAGTTAGTACACTAAATTAACAATTGAGTACAATTGTATGGCATCAAAGTGAAACCACTAACACACTTTAACTAATATACAATATACATGTTAATTATTTTCAAGGCTAACAATATACATGTAACTCCTAATAGCTATGAAAATACTTGCATCCAACTAATGTATAATGATGACCAAAACTTAGCCTCAAGATCACAATAAATGATGACTCATTAAACTTACTTTAGTGGATATACATGTCATGCTCCAACAACATCATTAATTGTTGCATTTCAATTCTCGATCCTCTCTGTAATCTCTTATGTGCATACTGACATTTTACATTTGTTTTATAATGGTTACATCATTCTCATTATTCTCCTTCAAAAGTTTAACAAATCTCAAATCACAATTACAAATCCAAGTTTTTAATATTACCCAACAAACTCATTCAAGTAAGTCACCCTTGTGTCCTAAATACTTACACAAATACATTATACCAAAATACATGCCTTTTGTCACATTTGTTATATAAATAATAATATATTTTACTTACCTCTTTGTCAAAGTTCCTACACTCTTTTCTTCCACCAATTCATCTTTTGTTGTTTCAAATTTCACAATATGGTGCATTTCATCCATATGAGATAACATATGAACTATATATGATATTTTTTACTCTAAAATTTGAATTCTACTTTTTAAAAGAACAATCAACATTATACCACATATAACCTCAATATATACTTCTAAAATACACATTTTGGAAGTGAAAATTATATTTCGATTATAAAATTCGAGATATAATTTTGAACACCAAAATTTATCATTTTTTTATGAAGTCACTTTTAACTTATAAATCACAAGATATGATGAACATAAACACTCTACACTAAACAAGTAGAATTGCTTGAAACCAAAAACAACAAAAATGTAGAAGTGAAACATTTACTTCAAACTTCACAATACAATGATTTTCACTTGAACTGTACGTTGTGTCAAGATGTAGCTCTTTAAACCTTCTATGAAATCTCTAGACAAGAACACAAACCACCAACATCTCTGTTTACATGAACTTTCATTACCATTTAATAGAAGAAAGGCAAAGTGAAAATTTAGAAATTTATGGGGTGGAGGAGAAAATCATGGGTGCAAAAAGCAATAAGCAATCCCTGACGTCAACTGTTGATTGGCTTGCTGTGCATGCACGCTCTCTCTCTCTCTTCAATGGCTTATAATACTCTCCTAGCATCACTTGTGCTTAGTCCCCTGCGAATGAAAGGAAAAACCAAAAGTTTTAACTTGGGGTTTTTGTTTTTGTGCGTTGTGAAGGAGAGAAATTTGAACCATTGAGTAGATTTAGAAGAGAAGAAAAATGGGTGGCGAGGAACAAGGAGTTTCTGTTTGTGCTGCTTGCATCCACAACTGTCTATTGTTCCACCCAACCAAACCAACTTCACCAACCTCTTTCTTCAAGTTCATCACTAGACAAGATTATTTAACAACTTTGGTTGGTATTCTTCTACATTTTACTTTCCTTTTTCAAACATCCCCACCATCTCTTATTCATCATTATTCTCATCTTTGCATTCTCCACCAAGCTGCTTTCTTTCTTGTTTAATCTAATCAGCCTTCTCTTATATAAAGGAAAAATATTTGCTTTTTGGGTAAATCGCCTTTGATCTCATTGCTGTTTCTTACATGCTATATTTCTAAATTGCATTGTGCTTTGAGTTCCAATAAATTGTTTGTTCGCTTGATTCCCTCTCTAAGTTGGGGATTATCTTCATATATTGAAATCTCAAAACTGTTTCTTTTTTCAGGGATGAGGCACGTTGCAACCAAAGTGCAAAGTGCAGTTCCATTTATATTTGGCTTTTCAGTGTCACATGATTTGATTGAAACTTTAAAACTTGAGAGTTGAGACAAACACTAGGGTGCTTGCATTATTATGACATTAGTACTAGAGGAGGAGTTGAACCCAAAGAAATCTATTCACTGGGTGGGAGAGCCCCATGATTTATGCTACCATTAAGCTTCTTATTCAACTCAACCTTAGACTTATAACACATACGCCTATATATTTAACCTAATAAAGTATTGCATGTAGCACATGCATACCCACACATATATATTACTTGATAAAGTGTTGCTTCTGATCTATTATGTTTATACTGACTCTTCAAAATGTTCCAAAATTTCTGACCCGCAGCATTCTTATCATGGCTTAGGAAATAAGTTTAGACAAAAATATTGATCCCTTCTGACCAACTAAGATTTTGGTTTGAACTCTTCCCAACATATACCCGATCTTGATTTCTATTGCGCTTATCTTTTCTTCTTCTGTAACAATATACAAGTGATTGTTTTCTTTAATGGCGCTTAGTACAACAAACATTCATTCATATTATATTGTTACCTGAAGCAGATATCACAACACAGCCTGCATTTTGCTTTGGTCCATCCAACTATTTTCATACTCCTCTTTTTTGGTGTATTTATCTTTGTATTGACCATGAGTTCTGATCTTGTATATTATTGCTCAACATCTTATTAAACTGCAGTGTATTCCTCCTGCTTTTAGTAGTATTGTGGCCAACATGGTTAACAAGAAAATCAATCTCAATGATTCAAGTGGGCAGCAGTGGAAGGTTAAAGTATCAGAAGTTAATGGTTCTTTTGTTTTCGGGGAGGGATGGAGTAGTTTCTCATTGGGTCTTGGGCTTAAAGTTGGATATCTTTTGGTATTCAATTACATTAAAGATTTGCACTTTGATGTCAAGATCTATGATACTTCTGCCTGTGAAAAGCTTGGTTTTTCTAAAAAAAGAGATCAGAAGAAAAGAAGTAGGGGCAAAATTGTCTCACCAGTTAGAGATGGTATCTTGGTCAGACAAGAACCCAATGCGCCAAAAATGAAAAGGCAGTGCAGCGAGGTTGATTTAGATTTACCACAAAACTCTAAAGAGAGTGGCCAACTTATGCACATATCAGATCACTGTGAAGACCCATGTAATTCAAAAAGCCTAGAATTTGACCAGAGCCATGGTGATGATGGGACCATGAAAATTGAGAACGGAGATTTGAAAGTTTCTAATGTCGATTATGAATCCAATATATTTGAAAAGGATGCAATGACATGCAGTAAAGATACTATGTTTGAAGGGATATTCAGTACGGAAGTTGCCTTGGATATATCTGAACTCGAAAAATCTGGAAGAAGTGTTTCTCTAGGTGAGGCAGAGACAAGTAGATACGGCAAGACTTCTAATTTGAAAATTGAAGAGAACAAAGCCATCTTGTCCAACATGGAAGCTCAAGAGTGCCAATTTTCCAAGGGCTTAGGTACTAAAGTTAACAGAGTAGCTTCATTTTCATTTCTAGAGACTTTTGTTATAGGATCAGATACATACTGTCCTATTAAAATTTATTTGTCTTACACACTTTTAGTGCTTCAGGCTTCTAGGTTTTCTCTTGTAATGCATGCCATGATTTCCTACATTCTTGTACTTTGCATTGCCTTATTTTCGGAGAGCTGATCATTCTGCATTATCTATAAAGGAACATAAAAACAGAAGTTCAATGGGATCTCAAATCTCATAGATGCTTATATTCAAAATGGTGCATCTGAGTTTATAAATGTTTTCTCAAACGAGCCCTGTAATTTACCAAAGTTATTAATCAGTTATTATGATTACAGGTGAAATGAAGAAATTGCCTGAGGACATGACTCCCAACTTGGACAGTTCCATGGATGAATTGAATTTAACAGGTGTTTTCTTTTGTTACCGCTGTTGAAATTTGTCATCACTTCAAATCTTGTTATACATGCTTACATGTACTTGTCTGCATTGATGTACATGGACAGGTTCTAAGTTTATATGTATTTCCTCCTAGGAACCCCTTGATTTACCTGAATTAATCGATTCTATTATGATTACAGGTGAAGTGTCTAAACAGTTGAAGAAAGAGATTGTAACTCTCGTTGAATTGGAAGCAACAGGTGTTGAATCCACCCCTAAATCACTTTTTTGTGTGAATGTTCTTCTCTGTTCTTACGTGCAGTACCAGATTCTGACTCATGGACAATTTTTCTGTGTAATTGTAGGGTTGCCCACTGAAATTAAGGGACTGTTGGACTCTGACATATGTAATGAAGATAATGCGAGACACTCTAAAACTACACACCTCTCCTGTGTGGTTCCTCATGATAATGTTTGCCTTGTACAGTATTAACTGTCCCTGATAGACCCTGTCTCCATTTATTGTTATACAGTTTATGTTGTAAATTGATTTTGCGTTACAAACTGGGATTATGTTTATTTACCACAAAACTTAACTATACTTTCTTCAATCAAAATTAGAGTTTCATCTTGATAGCCTGTGCTAACCTTTTATGCCAACTTTTATTGTGTGGACTAACCAGATGAAATTCTAATTTTGATTGGAGATCAACACTGAAAGCCTATGATACTAACTCTAAGTTCTATCATTATGGTTACAGTTCCTTAATGACATGATAGCTACACTACACACTTGCCTAGCATTCCATTTTGTATTTTGAATGCCAAATTGACTATTTTCATTTAGCTTGTAACTTTTTATGGCACGCTGTTTTTTATGTGTGCTTGCTCATTCTCGTATCTTTGTTTGAGCACTTGTACTTATTATTTGCTGCAGAAACTGCCCAAATGCCTGCCTATGATTCGCAGGGTAAAAGTAGATCAGCAAAGGAAGATGGTAGTATTTCTTCGGGATCCACTGAGGAGATTGTGGCCGGTCTTTTACCATGAAAAACCGCATTTACAATTACTGGCACATGGATGGTTAGATTTTTGCAGAGCTAATAACATTCAAGCGAAAGATGAGTGTATTTTTGAGGCTGAGGTTGATCCTGATTACAAGTCTAAACATATCTTATCAGTTCATATAGTCCACAACAAGTGATGTTAGCTGGTACTACAGATTGTGTCAGTGTTTTTTGGGTACATCCTAGACTCCTGTGCCACAATGACTTCTTCTTTCAATGAAAATCTTGCCATCTATTTTGCAATTTTTGTTTTTGATGTAATGGAATCAATCAGTAACATTTTCTGGTTTCTGATCCAACTAGTGGCAGTTCCTATCAAATCATGGATGCGAATTAAAGGTATTTGTTTCACTCTCAGTTTTTCTTGAAACGCTACTCGCTCGTTCTGTCTCCTGATCTCTTCCTTGTGCCAACAATTAGAGGCTTAAATGTGTTTGAAATCACTTTAGATGAACTTAACACCAATCTATTTTTCCTTTCACATTTGTGCATATTATGGAACTTATTGCTTAGAAAACTACATTTGGTCTTCCAAAATGTATAACTCTTAACAAGACTAGAACTCAAATTACTATCTTGGATTGTTCAACTTCTAAATTGCACAATTAAAAAACACACTTATAAATTCTGAAATAAATCAATGATCTTTCTGAAATAAATTGATGTTTACTCTGGAAACTATAATTCGGTAACACAATTCAAAATCCTAAATCTGATTAAGTTAAAAAAAATACTGATCTTACCTTAATGCAACGACAAAATGTTTCTAAAATAGATAGCAAAAACTACCAGAAAACACAAATATAGGTGGGAAGAAAAAAACGAGAACTTAAACCACTAGAATAGTGCATGCAAATAGAGTTAATGGAGAAGAAGGAAAGCCGAAACCTATTTTTTAATTTTAAAACCATATAGAGTAATTTTGTTTTTTTGGTGTTTCTTCCCGCTTCCACCTCATCAAATAAGTGAAATGACCAAAAAAGTTCCATCCAATTCAGTCTTATTCTGAAAAACTCTTTCTGAAATACATTCCGAAACATATTATATATGTTTTGGAAAAAAAAAATTAAAAATATTTTTCAGAAAATGTTTTCCAGAACACACTTATAAATTCTGGAAAGCATTCTCTAGAATACACATAAATTTCAGAAAGGGGTGTCCGGAAAGATTCTAGAAAAGTTAATTCATAAATAATTTTAAAAAAAGGTAAAATCATCTTTTAAAATATTGGTAGAGTGCAGGAAAAAGTTTAATGGGGTGCAGGAAGAACTTTAATGAGGTGTAGGAAGAACTTTGATACAAAGAACTTTGATGGAGTGCAGGAAGAACTTTGACGGGGTGCACAAAGAAACATTCTCCTTTTTTTTTTTTCTTAAAATGACCGGGAGCAAATCCCAATTCTTATGGTGAAGGAAGCACTAAAGAGGAGACTACTTCTTCCTCACCTCCATATATTCTTCTCTCACCTCCATAATTTTTGTATTCCAAAAATGTTCTTCTGTAATATTTTGGATTACGTAATCTGGAAGTCTTTTTCCAAATTCGTGATCCAAATGCATAATTAGCTTCTGGACTATGTAATCCAAAAGTCTTTTTTACATATGTGTAATTAGTTTCTGAATTACATAATTTGGAGTCTTTTCTAATATAAAGTCATTTTTTATATACGTGATTGATTTCTGGATTATATAATCCATAAGTTTTTTCAGGATTTGAGAATAACTTCCCGATTATGTAATCCAGATATATTATGGATTACATAATCCACAAGCTATTCTCAAGTCTTTTCTTATAATCTGGAATGCTATTTCTCTAAAAAGATCTTCTGGATTACATAATCGAGAAACTATTTTCAGATTATGTAATCCAAAAACTATTTCCAGATTATGTAATATTAAATACCATTTTTAAAAATATGTTATGGATTACATAATTCGTAAGTTATTTCTGAATCTAAGATTAGCTTATAGATTATGTAATCAATAATATATATCATTTTTAAAAATTACTTTCAAATTTTATAAATATATGAGAATAACATAAGAAGAATAAAAAGATATTTTTACATTTTATATAAGATGACACGCTAACACGCTAAGAAAGAATAGTCCATGTAGATAATAGGATTACAATATTCACTTGTAATTTTTTTATAATTTGTAAAATTTATTTGGCATTAGACAACACTTATAATATACTTTTTTTTTATCATATAAAACACACATATTTTAATTATGATTTATTTATTTATTTTCTAAATGAGTCAGTATCATACAAATTTTAAATAAATCTTACAAACAAAACATTTTTCTTAAATTTCTGGTTTGCAAGAGTTTGTTTAAATTATGTTTTTAATATTTACATTTTGTATCAACATTGTTTAAATATATCCATATATTATTTAAATATACTCATAAATAAATAAATTATAAATAAAATTAGTTTTTAAAATTAGTGGTCATACGAGTTTATTTAAATTATCCTTTCAATATTTATATTTAGTATTATTCAAATATATATTCACTCACTCACATACATAATTTATCATTTTAAAATAATTAATAGTGTATCAATATGGTTAAAATTAAAGAAGGCTATTAATTATTCAAAATTATTATGTTTTTTGTTTTCTGGACAATCACGATAATGTAATATCTATATTAAAATGTTCAAATTAAAAATGTAAGAAGATTAAGAGTGTATTTGGATTGGGGTGAGGATTTGTGAGGATTTGAGGGAGTAGATGCTTGAAAATGTGAGAAAATGTGTGAGGTTGTTTGGATTCATGTATGTTAGAGTAAATTTGTGATAATGATTTATTGAAATTTGTGAGTGATGTGATGGTTGAGAGAGAATTTTAATTTTTTTTAAGGGTGTAAAAATGTAAGTTTACAAATTTACCTTTATGTTTTAAGATATTTGAATAATGAAATATGAGATTTTTTTTTAGATTTTAGTTTCAATTAAAAAATAAAATGATAATATTCATAATTGTAATAATTTTTAGATGGAAAATAATGAATATATGTAACAATTATTACATAGAAATAAATTTTTGAAATATTCATAATTTAAAAAAATAAAATATAAAATAATTTTGCATTAAATTTAAATAATAGTAATAATTTTATAATAATTTATTAAAATAATAATAATTATTGTATACATTTTTTATTAAATATAGTTTTTTATATTATAATTTTATTTTATTATTATGTAATATTTAATAATTTTACTTATATTATTTTAATATTTTTTATAACTATTTTATTTTTATTATATAATATTATATAATGGAATATGTTGTGTATATATAATAATATTAATAATAATAATAATAATAATTAAAATTAATTATCATCATTAACTAAAAATAATAATTATTAATTAAAATTAATTATTATTAATTAAGAATCGATTTTCGCTTCTACATAGAGTGCATGAAAATTAATTCTACCACAAGTGGAGAATCGATTCTGTCTTCACAATAACGTTTCCTTGAAAATCGATTTTGCAAATCAATTTACACATAACAAAATCGATTTCCCATTCAACAATAATATGAATCAATTATCTTTCATTATAACAACTATGAAAATCGATTCTCTCTTCACAATTATGCTTACAAAATCGATTTTGTTCAACAACAAATCAAATTTATTCAGTGTTTTTCCTATGCTTTCTTCTTTCTCTTCCTCAACCTCATAACCTTCAACAAATCTAAGAACCTCTAACATGCACACACATGTAAAAAATAAAGGTATTATAGTAACTTTGAATGGTTGTACATGTAGACACACTCTCAACATATGAGGGAAGAAAAAAAAAAAAACTCACCCGCTCATTCGTCCGCACACTCTCTTTCACATCAGTTGATCTAAACATTTAAGTCACTCACTCACATCTCTGATGTCGAACAACATATCTAAACAATGTATGTTTTCGTATCTTAAATGTTGTTAGTTGAAGAAATAAAACCACAAATGTATTGATTAAATATTAGTATATAAAGAATTTAAAATTTCACTAGCAAAATTTACTTATATGAAAGGTGGTTTAGTTAATTACTCTAATTGTCATATCTAACGCAGATAAATAATGAGAAAAAAACCCTCCAAAAAAAAACTATGATTTTACATTACTTAAATCTTAAAAAATAAATAACTTGTAAGGGCGAAATCTGAGAAATGAAGAATTAAATATACTCTAATTAAAAATAGGAATCTATAAATTTTAGGATAAATATGATTTGATAACCACTTTTTCAAATATATTTACTTTACAACTACTTTTAATAATAAAATATTATATATTAAATAATAAAAATAAAGTATTAAAATAGAATATTATTTTATATAATTATAATATAGTTGTTGAAAAAAATATGGATGTGAAAAGGCAATGAACTAAATTTTAGTCTTGAACTTAAATAAACACAAAATAAAGAACCTGAGGCAGAAGTTCCCAGTGATGAGGCTACTACTACCCTAAAATATATGTAGGATGAGACTCAATACAATTCTTGTTGTGACTTAACCTATATGCTATCTAAAATCTATAAACAAGAACCTCTAAAACTAAGCATAAGTCTATAACCAAAACAATAAGCATCTCATATTATTTCCACTGTTGACTCAACAGCAGTAGCAGAAACTTGGTTTTGTTCCTTGACCACCATTGTCCTCATCTTCCCGAGCCAATTTAGGGTGGTTGTAGCATAGTCATAGAGGCTGAGAGCAATGTAAATTCCAATCCCACCAATGATCCCATTTGCTATGGAATATGTGAGAGGCATGAGGATCATTGTGACAAAAGCAGGCACTGCATCCTTTGTGTTGGTCCAATCTATGTCCTTCACCACCTTCATCATCATCACTCCAACCATCACAAGTGAGGGTCCTATAGCCCAAGGAGGAACACTAGACAATAGAGGAGTGAAAAACAGTGACAAGAAGAAGAAGAACCCAACAAAAACTGCAGTTAGTCCAGTGCGACCCCCTTCTCTCAAACCAGCTGATGATTCCACAAATGTTGCTGTGCTTGACACACCCAATGCAGAACCCACAATGGTGCTACCTGCATCAACCAAGTAAGCCACGTACTCACCTTCAAAATGTCCTTTTTCATCCAAAAACCCACCAATCTCTGCCATGGTGTACATAGTGCCAGTGATGGCAAGCACATCAACGTAGAACAAAGTAGCCAACGCCACCCAAACTGCCTTTTGGTTAAATTCGCTAAACCTGAGAAGGGAAAAAGAGAGAGAATATGCAAAGGTTTTAAGAAAGAGTAATGCTACCTTTGAAATTGCAATTGTGAACTTAATTTAAAACTTTTAAGTACATTAATAAGGTTGTAAAAGAAAAAGAGAGTGTAGAAAGTAATGAACCTGATCATTCCAGCAGTGGATTGAATCTTGTGAAAACCAGCAACTTGCTTGAAATAGTCATAGCTTGCATTTCCAAGTGGGGTGTCAGGAAAATAAGTAACTTCAGTGTGCCTGAACCAAGACACAAAAGTCACAAAAAGAATGCCATAGATCATGCTCCCTTTGATGTTCTTCATCAGCCCATAACTTGTAATGAGGAAGCCAACAAAGCCCAGCCAGAACTTTGGGCTTTGCAGTTTTCCACCCAAGCAGGCCCCAGTTTCTGGGTCCACAATCTTGCAGGCCGTGATGGTAACCAGACTGGAAGGGTCAGGCCCAATAAGCCCAAGACCGAGGCCGGACTGCAGGCCCGTAAAGGCAATGAATAGCCCAATCCCAGCGGCGCATCCAAGTCTCACTGAATGAGGAATGAGCTTGGCAAGCTTCCCCCTCAACCCAATAGCAGAGATGAAAAGAAAAATACTGGCCTCAACCAAAATCACAGCCAATGCAGTTTCATACGAGATTGGCCCGCTTCCATGATAACCAACTAAATTAAAAGTGAAGTAAGCATTGGGCCCCATGGCCGGAGCCAGGCCCAAAGGAAGGTTAGCAAGCAGGCCCATGGCAACAGACCCAACAAGACCAGAAACAGCAGTGGCCACCACCAAGTCACTCTTGGTCTTGGCAAGACAACTCTCATACCCGACGTTGGGCTTCACCTTGCAGTCTGGGCCCGCCGGAGAGGAGCAGTCGGCAACGGTGCATGTGCCGCCGGAGGCAGTCATGATGGTGGCGTTGACGGTGATGATGTAAGCCATGGTGATAAAAGTTGCCATGCCAGCACGAAGCTCCCTTGTGAAGCAACTTTTCCTCTGTTCCAACTTGAAGTACCTCCCCAGAAAGCTCTTGGAAACGGCATCGTTTAAGGCTTTCTCCATCCGGGAGAAGGATTTTGTGAAGCCTCTAAGTTTTGCAGTTCCACAGAGATCTCTTCCCATTTGAAGGTTTTGTGTTTTGGAGTGTGGTGAGGAATGTGAGTGAAGTTTGGGTATTATAGTGATGTTAACGTGTGGAAATAGGGAAATGAAATGGAGAAAAAGAAGAAGAAGAAGAAGAAGAAGAAATTGTGGAGCTTTGTTTGAGGGTTGTTGGTTTCATCATGCCTAGCTTACCTGGCTTCTTCTTATTTATATGCTTCCTTCTTTTGCTTTAAAATATTTGTGCACCATAACAACTCTTTTTTTTTTTTTTTTTTTTTTTTTTTTTTTTTAATTAACAAAACAAAAACTTTTTTAGGAGATAAAAAAAAACTTTTAAAAACCCTCTAATTTAAAATCAA
>Ga0123342_1008647_pt1 | contig 12661 bp, 7 predicted proteins | sample Turbeawhitnodule_FD_89960 | JGI IMG/M metagenome (GOLD analysis project Ga0123342, IMG submission 89960) | Root nodule microbial communities of legume samples collected from Mexico - Turtle bean Mexico white nodule | ecosystem: Host-associated > Plants > Roots > Nodule | place: Mexico: Nepantla...
CACCCTAAAAGTCTGTCTGTACAAACGATCTAGGCCTGTATTCGGAGTTTCCCTGGGGTTGGTAAGGCGAAATGGGGCCACCCTAGCCCATTGAGTGCTCTACCTCGGGCCATCGACATCATAAGCTCTACTTAAATTCGTCGAAGTATTTTTACAAATACGAGAATAACTTGATAGAAAATATTCAATCAGATAAATTGTTTTTCTTTTTTATCTTGAATAACAGGAACCACGTGGTTCAACCTTATAGATACCTATATAATATGAATCAAATATCAGGTCTTCCAAACCAAAAGAGACAAAAAATTCTACCACTAAAAAATTCGTACAAATCCGTACAATACTCAAAACAAACTCGTACAAATTCAAAACAAACCCGTACAAACTCAAAACAAACGCAATACAAACTCAACCAAAACAAGGAGCAAAAAGAACAACAACCCTTATCCAACAACTCACAAAAACCAACAACCATCGAAATAGAGATACCTATCACCCTAAACTGGATCATGCCAATTAAATCGATTTCAAACACGATAAAGGAGCAAAACACCAGTCAGAAAAGGAGAAGCAAGCAGAGCGTAGTTACCCATGACCAAACCTTCGATTGAGCCAAAGTGTACTGATCCACCATACCTCCTTTAAAAATAACTTTGTTCCTATGACACCAAATCTCTATAACATCCACACACTTCCCAGAGTTAAATGGCTTTATAACGTAGATTGGTCGTTGCATAATGATCAATGTAAACGGCTTCAAACCTTAATAAAGAATAAGATTATCTTAGGCAAAGCTTTTTCGTTGCAACAAAATGCAACAGGAATAAGTTGCTTCAATGCAGGAACTGTTCATCAACTTAACTAATTTAATTTGAATTTAAATTCTGCAATAAAGTAAAACTTCTCCAAAAATCAGTTGAGAATTTGCGATTTTCTAGCACTGGAATTTTTTAAAAAAACACATAATTGTTCAGAATAAATTTGTGAATATTCTTCTCAATTCATCTGATTACCTAAATCTGTTATTCGATGGTAAAAATAAAAACTTTCAATTAGACGGTATTCAAAACTTTATTTATTAATGACTTTATTATTTTTAAAACTATTTTTATCATATCATTTATCAAAATAAAACAATTAATAAATATTATAATAGAAAAACATAGAAACAGATGAAATAACATAATGATATAAATATAAATAATTAAAGAAAATTAATATATAATTAAAAATAAATTAAATAGTTTAAATATAATTAAATAAAATGGATCAATGTTTAAATGAGGATAAATTAAAATATATAAAAAAATCACTAATTTAAAAACAACCAAATTTTGAAACGAGTTGAATTAAATACATAAAGTATTTGTCAAAGTTCTTCTCCTAATACTACCATTTTTATCACACGTGTAATTAAGATGCAACAAAATTTCTTAGAAAAAAAAAAACTACAACCAGGAAACATAGACGCTTTCTACATTTTTATTATATTATTTTATTTTAATGAGTTCAAATTTAATATTTATATTCCTTTTAATTTTATATATTCATTTAAATAAAAAAACTATGTAATATTATTTTTTATATTTCACATATAATTTATAATTTGACTAAAACAGTGTTAAAGAAATAATATAGATTATATATATACGTGAAAAAGGAAGAAAAAAATAATAATTCTATTATTGAATAGTGATATATGTAATTATTTTAAATGGAAGGGTAATTTATTTCCACAATTGTTTTTCCTTTTTCTTTATTGTTATATATGTAATGTACTGGTAGTTTTAAGATTCAAAATATTAAAATTTTAAAATATAATTAAAAATAAAATAAGAACATAAAATATATACGAAATGAATATATTTCTACATAGTACAACTACATGATTCTTCTTTTTCTTTTCTGTCTGATAAATTTCTACATACATTATGAAAAACACAGCACGAAAGTAGATATTTAAAATATGTTGATATAATAAACAATTATCTTGTGGAGCATTAAACATATTATTTAATATTATTTGAAAGTCAATTTTACTTCTAGATAAAATTTAATTATATATTAAATAAGTATAACATAATCAATATTTTCAATATAAAAAATAAATATTCATTAACTGGTAATGTTTAAAACTGCATTTATTAAATACAATAAAGGAATAAGTATAGAAATTAAAGTTAGATACATCATTATTAGAAAAAAAATTAAAAACATATGCATAGATTAATTTACTTCTAAATAACTATTTTTCTAAACATTTGAAAAAAAATAGTATAAAAAAATCATTAAATAAATACTCATTTTATACATAAAATTAATTATTATATTAACTAAAACTAGATATTATTTTATAGAGAACAAAACAATTATTAGTATTTAATATAGTTTTTATTATTAAAAAAATTTATAAACTAGTTTTGTTTCTAAACTTATGTAATTAACTATCACTTTTAAGTACTAATTATTTAGACGGTAGAGTTGATAGCCAAATTATTCGTAATTGATCAGATACCAAATTAAAAATTAGTTTAAATTTTTTATTAATAATATTAATAAATTTTTTAATTTTTAAAATAGTATCTTATTTAGTAAATATAGTAATTAGTTATCTTTTGTCTCTAAAATATTTTTTTTTAATTTTTAAATTAGTATCTTATTTAGTAAATATAGTAATTAGTTATTTTTTTCTCTAAATTAATTTTTATTTAATAATTTTTTTTAAATGAAAACAAATGTCTATTAATATAATATAAATAACTTGATAATGATAAAAAAATAAAGAAAAGTCAAAGAAAAAGTAAATATATAAACTATCAACAAATATAGAAAAATTAAAGGATTACAAACCCTAGAGAAAAACACATATATATGTGAGGTAAGAAGTGTACTATTTCAAAATAAAAGTAATAAAAATTAAGAGAAAGAAGATGAAGGTGTCTTTGGTTTTGCTCCTTCTAATTGTTGTCTCCATTGAGATTGGTATGTGATTTAAGATTTTGAAGTTGATTTTTGGTTAAAAACAAAATTGTCATGTTCTAACATTGAATAAATTATTATATTTTGTTTTATTTTTGAATGGTGTTAATGGAGCTTTTCTCATATTTATTATGTATGTTTTGTGAAACAGGAAAAGAAGCACCATTGAAAATGGTAGAAGGAAAAGTGTGTGAAGTGAAATTGTATGACCATTGTGAAAGTGATAATTGTTTAGTTGATTGTCCCAAGAAATATGGAGCAGGAGCAAGTGCTCATTGTAGTAATGATAAAGAGAGTGCATGCATATGTGTTTATCCATGTTAACCTCTTTTTCACCTTTTTTTTTTCTTTTTCTCTATCATTAAGGTTATCAAAATAAATTTCTCCAAAATCACTTTATGTTATTCATTGTGTTCTATCAACAAAACAAAGATTAATGATCATATCTATTCATGTTCCATTTTACTAGTTTTTTACACTCCTATTATTTTCTATTCCATACATATTTTCAATTTTATTTGTTCTTAAAATGGACCTAATGTGGTGGATTTTTCAAAATAAAACCAAAAGTGTATACATAAAAATATAATATATTTTCTTAACAAAATCTCTCTTAAGTTGTTTGTACGATAGATTCATTAAATATATACATAAAAAAGTAACATGATATCTAATGTAATATCTAATTATTTAATAATATATTAAAAGTATAAACAAATTATTAAATTAATTATTTGAAGTTACCTTACTTGTAAATAATAATAAAACAAATGTTAATTGAGTTACACAATTATTAAACCTAAACTAATAAGAGACATGCCTTGAGAGTTTTTAAGTGGAATAAATACTTTTTGGAATTCATTATTTTTCTGCAGATTTTGCCATGGAAATATTGTTCTGAAAAATTGACCCTTTAATAGTTTTCTTGTGAATTTCAAATCTGCAAGAAAGTTCATACCAAAGTTTATACCTCACATACAATATAACTTTTTTCATGGAAAATTACACTACTAAATAAGTAATTCATATAAATAAATAATTCATAACACTACAATGGTATGACGGTGTGGTTTAAGATTCGTCATTCCATAAATACTTGTCTTAATTTTTCTTCAAAGTCACACTTTATGCTTTGTTTGGATTAGGGAGTGAAAATGAATAAGTAAATTTAAGATGATTGAAAAGAAAAGTGTAAAGAAAATTAGAGTGTTTGAATTAAGTTAAATAAAGTGAAAAGTGTAAAAAAAATTTATTAAAATTTGTGATTGGTGTGACAAGTGTGATTGAAATAATTTTTTTTTAATAGATAAAACTGTAAGTTTACAAATTTACCCTTAGGTTTAAAAATTGTTAAAAAATTAATATTTTTTATTTATTTACAAATTATAATTGTTTTTAATTAAAATATTTATAATTATAAATATTTGATAAAAACTTATTTTTATATTAAACAACATTTTTATTTTTACCTTTACTTTTTTTAAATTAATATAATTATTATATAAATTTATTTATTTATTAATTTTTTTATAATTTATTATATATAATATGATTAATTATATTATTTTATAATAATTAATTTTGTTATAATTTTGATTATATTTAAATTGTAATTTTATTTTAAATAAAAATAATAATTTAAGTTTAAAATAAAAAAAGGTAAAAAAGTAAATTAAAACTAATTAATTAAATAAATATATATTTGTTTACTTAATTACAACTTTCTTCACAACTCTTAGAATAAAGTTTTGATTGAAAAAAAAAATTGATTTCCGTGTTTTTTAAACTTTATTGCATTGATTTTCACATTTTCTTTGCATACAATGAATATTTGTTTTTTTTTTTTCATGAAAACACCCTTAGTCACTTTCTTCCTTTCTTCTATATTGGACTATCTTATGCTTATTAGTTTTATGATCCTTGACATACCACTTGAGAAGTTTATGTTGCACCCTAAAGGGTTTGCGCAACATACCAAAATAAATCCCTATGGACAATGATCTTCCATATCTCAAAAATCCATCTTATCCGTGTTCTTAATATTTACTATACATCATCTGTAAAAGAAAAACAAATATTTTTTTTATGATTGAGAATCTTAAATTTGAAACCTTCTCGTGTCATGTCAACATGATTTAGGTTTTAAGTGTTAGATTATGATTAGAATTTTATAAGTGTTTTTTTTATCTATATTCTTCAAATAACATAACGCACACTTACAATCATTTAAAATAAAACAAAATCATACACTAGATATAAAAATAAAAAAATCTATACACTTCATTCTCCTCGTGACCAGACAAGCTAGGTGAGCACGAGTAAAAGAAGACTGATGAGGTCATGAGATGAATATGCTCTCGCATCATGTGAAAGTGATATCACTAGATAAAATCTATTTTTCCATCCTTATCTACATGAGAAGTTTGAGTGACTGACCATTAATAACTTTTTAGAGGTGAGTTATGACATAGTGAGTAGTAGTTGGTCATAAAAGCGGTGACTATGTACTTGGAAGTGGTGACTATGTATTTGCTTATGAATCAAAATGTTACTTGGTTATGATGTTTATGAGAAAGATTTAAATAAGTTATGAAGAATTGAAAGTGATCATTTAAACTTAAATGTGTAAAACAAAGATGATCATGAGATGAGATGGTTAAATTTGAGGAATTACACATAATTTTATATGGTTTATATATTTAAAGAAACTACCAAGTTACATTTAAAAATGTTATTTTCATTTTAACTCTTTTAAGTTTTATGTTTTTTACAAAATTAAGAAAAATAAGAATTAAAATGTAAAACTAGTCTAGAATTAATATGAAGAATTTACACAATTTAAGTATATATATTTTTTAATTTGACTTAATTTAGTCCTCACATAAACAATAAACCTGTATTCAAACACAATAAATTTAGTTATATCGCAATAATTTTATTGTAATATTGATTGACATGCATATAAAATTATTATGTAAGTGTTTAATAATATTTAAACTATAATATATTTATGAAACTATTTCTCTCTCACACCCATATATATATATAACATGTCACGTCATCTGATTAAAATATATTTAAAATGTTTTAAAAACAATTATTATAAAATTAACAAATTTATCATACAAGAAAATCCATAATTAAATAACTATACATACAAACTTACATCATCCAACATTTCAGAATTTTTTAACTTAATAATTTTTTCTGACCATGCTTTTTAAAATGATTTAATTTTAAAATATATTAATCTCTAAAATACATTAACATTTAAATCCTTTAGAAAATGTGAAGAATAGTTTAAAGAAGAAAATTGATTTGTTATTAATTTATAATAATTAAAAGGTAAAAAGGGAAATGAAGGGAGAGTTGGAATGAGCAAGTGGTGTGATTGATTGTGTCGCAGTGAACAAAGAAACATTAAAAAGAGGATTTTTGTTCCCACAAAAAAAAAAACACAAAATTATTTGTCATCACTGCTTCGACCGAACCAAGACGGCGCGTTCTGCCCTCTCCGCCCTGACTCTCTCCGAGACCAACCATTGCATCTTTCTCTTTCTTTCTTTCTTTCTCTCTCTTCGCTTTCTCTCTCTTCGTTCCGTTGGAAGCGACGAAACTAAATTATAACCCAATCCCCTCTTGACGAAACAAAACCCCAGTTGGGATCGATCCGTTTTCTCCCTTTTCTGAATAATTTTCCCCTTTTGATTTATTTCCCTTTTGCCCCAATCGGATTCAATTCCAAAGAGAAGGGAAAAGGAAGCAATCGATGGATCTCGGGGTGGATGTGATTGTGGGACGGTTCTGGAGGTTGGGCCCGTGATGGGATTGAAATCCGTTGGATTGGAGGGTAGCAAGCAGTTGCGCAGTGGAGAGAGGGGAATGAGAAGAAGGGAAGAGCTATAATGGAAGTGGAATTGGGGAAACTGAATCTTTCTCTGACTTGAATTTCGGTCCTCTATTTCTCTTTTTCTGTTAACTTTCTGTGTGGGTCATGGATGGGGTCGCACGTGCGGACAAGGCTCCGTTCACGGACTTGGCCTCGGAGTGGCGTCCCCGCGGCTCTGCGTTCGTGCCTTGTGTGCCTAAGCCTCAAGAAGGAGCTTCTGCTGCTGCTGTTGAGAAGCCGCAACCGTTTCGCCTGGTTGTGAGAAAGCCCGTGAGTTTTTTATTTCTTTATTTTTTTGTGCGGAAGCAAGTGTGGGATTGAACTTGTCTTTTTGTGTTTTTGTGATCATGTGCAGTGAGAGTTTTTGACTGTAAAATAGTATGGGGTGTTGGGATTTAGGGATGCTGGAGGCGGATACTTTGAAATAGTGAAGTGAAACAAAACCTTGATTGACACACTCTTTAGTTGTAGTTAGTCCACATTGCGGGTATGTTAAGTATGATTTCTGGGTATGGTGGACTTTGTGCATTATAGAGATATACTCTTGTTTTGTTTTGTGTAGATTGTCATCCTCTTATTATTCACCACTATTGACCGCAACAACAGTTGAAAACATGAAAAGGAAGAAGGGGGTTAAGATTATCACTCATGTAGTGAATTGAATGATGGCATACCATGCTATCCTTTTTTACTGGATCCAGATCCTGTGCTCTAGTGCTCATGTCACTTAAAGAAAAACATAGAGGTTCCTAGTTCCTTAAGCAACAATTTTGATCGTGTTGAAATTATATTTTTCTTGGAATTATCACATTTTTTTTGTAAATGATAGGAAATTCCTGAGTGAGAGTAGCAATTTGATCTTGTTGATTATATTCACTTGTCTTCAGTTTTTGATTAAAGATTTTGATCCATTGGCTCATTTGGAGTGTTTTTATTCAAATTCCTTTCCAATTGATGATTTTTGTTGAATTGAGCTACTGATATACGTTCCAGGTCTGTGGTCACTTTTTGTCTAATATGCATGTTATGTATGTTGCATGTTCAGAATCTGATCCTCATCTGTTCCTACCTCCTTTTGCTACTGATTCTTCGTTGAATAACCCTGTTTGGTTGATGCTTATTGTGCCATATATCCTTGGAATAATATTTATTGACTATCTTTAGTGGTTTTCTGTATGGAGGCTAAATCTTTATGCATTGGGTTAAGGCTTTAAGCATAGAAAATGTGCATTACAAAGTAGAACTTATTCTACTATTGGTAGTGCATTTGGTTGGAGCCTATAATTCCATTTAGCTTGGAAGTTGATTTCTGATAAGATTAAGTGATTGGGTTCTATTTAATGTAAGACATGGCCTTCTTTTTCTCTCAAGAGGAGAAAAAAATTACTTAGCTAAATGTATGTGTTAATTACACAGCTAATGTATTATTATGTAGTGTGGGTAATAATTATGGAGAATTTTTTTTGCCTAGTTAGCATTACTACGTAAATCCTAGAATTTCCTAATTACCACAGTTAAGGATATCTACAATATCAAACACTGCCCCTCATGTTGGGTCATAAAAATCACGTGCACCAAGTTTGTTTCAAATATAATCTATTTGAGGATTCCTTAAAGATGTGGTGAAGACATTTGCAAATTGATCGTTAGAGTTAACAAAACTAGTAGTGATAATGTCACCCAACAAGATATTCTCCATGATAAAGTGGTAATGTACCTCAATGTGATTGATTTGATGCATTGTGCAAGGCAACTTGATAATCACCAAGGAGTGTCATCTAAGCAACAACTTCAAACTTCATTCTCTGAGCAACTGATTAAGCCAAATGAGGTTACAAGTCATTGAAGCCTTGGCTCAATACTTCGCTTCTGCACTGGACCTGCTTTTCAATTTTCTAGGAAACTAAGTTACCACCAATAATAAGCAATACTTGGAGGTGAATCTCTTATAAGTGGGAGAATCTGTCCAATTTGTATCCAAATATCCCACAATGTGAGTATGATATTTGTCTTCATCAAAAAGACCTTTTCCTTGAGCTCATTTGATGTATTTCTGAATATGAATGACAACATCTTGGTGTCCTTCATGATGAGAATTAAGAAATTGAATCACTATACCATTTGCAAAGGAAGTATCTAGTTGGGTGCAATGAGACATCAGCTTGCCAACCAATCTTTTTACCCTATTGGATCTAAAAGGGGACCCTAATTTGGTAGAAGTTTAGAATTTAGATTTATAGGTGTGTCAACAAGCTTAGCATGACAAGGTTTGTTTCCTTGAAAATATCCATTGCATGTTTCCTTTGCGAAATGACAATACCACTCATCGCTTGTGCTAGCTTTGTCCCCAAGAAGTAATGAAGTCTATGAAGATCTTGTGTTTGAAAATGGTGGCACATTTGTTGCTATAATTGGGTGATGTCATGTAGATCATTACTTGTTGTAATAACAAAGTTTTTAACATAAAACCAAGTTGACACATCTTGTACTAGAATGGTTATTGAAGACTTTTAGACAATGCATTTGGACCTAATCCAACCCCTTAAAACCTAGCCTGTGAGGTGAGGGTTGTCCCGCTCTTATATATTCTCGATTTTCAAAAACAAACACGGTGATGGGTTGCAAACCAACTATTATTCCTATAGATCTTTGTAGAAAACTTCAAAGTGAAGACATAGAATATCCAATAGAAACAACATGGTACCAAACATTAGTGGGATAATTGATTTATTTACCTCAAACCTAGCTAGGCATAGCCTTTGTGGTAAATTTCGTTAGCCAATTCATGAGCACATAAAGAACAAGTTAAGGCAATTTTCAGGATTTTGAGGTATTTAAAAATTGCTTTGGGCTGAGGACTATTTCTTAGGAAAACTGAGCAGAAAGGCATGGAAGTGCTTACAATGTGGATTGGGTTGGATCTATTATTGACAGGAAGTTAACATCTACCTACTGTACTTGGAGCAGTAAAAATAATGTTGTCTAGTAGTATATAGGATAAAATATAGGGCCATGACAAAAGGAGATTGTGAAACTCTATGATTTAAAAGAATTCTTGAAGATTTACATAATGGAATTATAATTTTCTTATACAACTTACATTACAACTTCCTCTGGCTCTCTCCATGAAGTTCTACTGTGTAACAGCACAAATGTAATTATTATTTTCTATAATCCAGTTCTATGACTGGATGAAGCATGTAGAAATTAGTAGACATTTTCTAAAGTGAATGTGGATGGGGACCTCATTCGTATGCCATTTATTTTGACATCACGGCAAGTGACATTCTTATTAAAGGATTGTTGAAACCCAAATTGTGACTTCTTCCTATAGTTATAAAGATCATAATTAAATAAGTAAATAAATTAAAATATAAAACTAGAATAAATTCTCAGAGATCATCTAAGATACTCTAAAATATTCCAATATATTATCTTCATATATTTCTCATTTGTAACACTCTCCTCAAGTTGAAGATTACTAAGATTTAGCTTGTTAAAAGAAAATATTTTACTTCCATGCAAGCAAAAATAAAAGTAAAAACGTAAAAATTGAAGCACACTAAAGATAATAGTTGGAATAGCAACTCAGTGATGCTGGAGAGAAAAATAGCTTAGCTAGATAATTGGGAATGGTCATCAACTCCAGAGAAAATTCATGACAAGCAAAGCAGGTTCGTCCTTCTCAAAATCACATTTGAATGATTTAAACTGATGTTATTGGAGGCCCACAAATTTTTAAACTTGAAACTAAGTTTGTTGATGACTTTCGGGATAGAGATGAGGTCAGTGCATATAGAGCGAAGACGATGATAGATTAGTGCATCTAGGATATCAATGAGGCTAGTGTGTCTGGGGAATAGTTAGGGTCAATGCATCTGGGGCAAAGATGGGGCTAGTGCATCTGGGACAAAGACAGGTCTAGTGCATATGGGAGAAGACAGTGCTAGTGCATATGGGAGAAAGACAGGGCTAGTGCATATGGGACAAAAACGGGCCGATGCATTTGGGACAAAGACAAGGTTAGTGTATTTAACATAGGATTTGTCAATGGAAAAGCCGGTGACGATGAATGATAACTACGAATCAGAGTTGAATTAGGCTTAAATTCCACTTTCTTAGACTCTTGATACCGGGCTAATGGTTAGAGATAATTATGAAGAAGAAAATATCAGATATTATTGTGTAATGATCAAAGTGTTACACTGAGGTATTTATAGGTACAGTTATTTTAGGGACAGCTAGGTAACTGCCTATAGTACAGCTGTGTAACAGACTTAACCATTTGCAAACAACTAACTAGCCAATAGACAATTGAGTAACTGCTCTTATATCATGCTTCTCCCTTAGAGATGTATCTATCTATTGTTTTCTCGGAATTGTTGTCTTGTCCAGTTCTAATTACATATATGGCAGTAGCATAATGTTGATATAAGATGGAATTTTATACATTATTTTTATTGTCGTTTATATCTGGCTGTTTGGAGCTTATGATACCTAAATATTGAACTGATGCTCACCTTCAAATTTACAGTTGGTGGCTAGATTGACCAAGGAAATAGTTCAAACATACCAAATATGCAATCCACAGTTTAAATATTCTGAAGATCTAAATCCAAAAAGATTTTTGACCAGCCCGTCAGTTGGAGTGCTTAATGATGGCTATGATAATGTAAACTCAGATCTTATCTTGACAGTGAATTTAGTCTTGAACCATTTAGAGAAAAATAAAAGGTTTGTAACACATATCCTTTGTTTTTATGTTGTCATTATATATATTTCTTTGTAAATACCAAAGCTAAATGTTGATTTTCGGTTGATACCACCTTACTCTTCTGGCAACCTTGGGATGTCTTTATAAACTTTGTATTTTGATTGGTACAGATATATTGTCAAAGATCTCCTTGGCCATGGGACATTTGGACAAGTGGCTAAAGTCTGGGATTCAGATACCAACAGTTTTGTTGCCGTGAAAATCATTAAAAACCAACCTGCATACTATCAACAAGCATTGGTTGAAGTAACTATCTTAACAACGGTAAACTCCTGTTGTGACTTGATATTATCAAGATGCTTGTTATTTTTTGTTAGTCCGTGAGAAATTACTCATGTATGCTCTTTTTTTTTCCTGCAGTTAAATAAGAAGTATGATCCTGAGGATAAGCATCACATTGTTCGTATATATGATTATTTTGTATATCAACGGCATTTGTGCATTTGCTTTGAATTGTTGGACACAAACTTGTAAGTTCCAGACATTTTTTTTTTCCTTTTAGAATTTATAATCATTGGAATGAGAAATGGATTTAAAGCCTGAATGGTGTTCACATTCTACTTAATAATGCATATTTGATTGGTTTTGCATTGCTATCCTAGACTTTTTTTTTTCTCTCGTGTATTTTAGTGTTGACATTGTGTAGTATACAGGTATGAGCTTATCAAGATGAATCATTTTAGGGGATTATCCCTTGGTATTGTTCAGCTATTCTCTAAGCAGGTACTACAATTCGTTGTATGACCTTTCTACTTGGTCCTTTTTCCAGTTTCGACTTTTCATAAATATCTGAAATTTTTGTTATAAGATTTTATGTGGACTTGCTCTGCTAAAAGAGGCTGGAATTATTCATTGTGATCTGAAGCCAGAAAACATACTTTTATGTACGAGGTTGGTTTCTTGCATAAAGGTGCTCATAAACAACTGTATGCTGCAGCTACTTTGTTAAGGATTTAACACCTATAAAATGAAGGATTCATTTTAGCGAGTAAAATGAAGAGTTATAACTATTATTAAAA
>Ga0123342_1008648_pt1 | contig 12657 bp, 5 predicted proteins | sample Turbeawhitnodule_FD_89960 | JGI IMG/M metagenome (GOLD analysis project Ga0123342, IMG submission 89960) | Root nodule microbial communities of legume samples collected from Mexico - Turtle bean Mexico white nodule | ecosystem: Host-associated > Plants > Roots > Nodule | place: Mexico: Nepantla...
ATCCCTAAATATAGCCCCTGTATCATCAACATATTAGTATTTACTAGTTTCAGTTAATAAATTACACAAAGCTATTGTTTCAGCTACTAACCAGATTATGAAGGATTTTAGTATTTACTACAACATCATTTCTCAAAAGTTAAATGGTTAATTTTACCTGTTCTTTCAGGTGGAATACAAAAGCTGAGACAACGGAGAAAGGAACACCTAAAATATAATAAGATCCTAGATTGATAAATGCACCAAGTTTCTGCCAACCACATCCTCTGGCAACACCTGTGCACAATCAAGGAATTAGAAAAGTTGATCACATTCTATAATTTGTTTCAATTCAATGTAAACTGCAAAAGTCTAGATTGCTTTAGATGAGACCGAGTCAGTAGTAATATGATAGTAAAATAAGAGAAATGATGGAATTGGATGAGATCATTTGTTTTCTTGAAATCAACTTAATCCAATCCCTTGACATTCAATCAACAGGGAAAGAGAAAAATGGAATTTTTGAACCTCATCATTGAATGAATTTATTCAATACCTTGAAATGCTGTTTGAATTGAATCTATAAAGGCAGAAGTTGCAACAATTGGCATCATGGAAGCCACATGTATGAGCACTTCATGCACATTGGTAAAAGCACGCCCCCAAACTTTCCATAACGACATGAGGACAGAAAATTCTAAAATCCCCACCAAAAAGGCCATGAACATGGTGACTTTAACTGCTAAATATGCAGCTTTTGGACTACCAGCCCCCAATTCATTTGAGATCCTTGTACTGTTTAAGAGGAAACATGTAATTGGATTTGTTATGGTCAATAATAAGCTAAAATGACACGTTATTGCATCATTTCATATGGTAATAACATACACATCTTAACAAGTTTTCAAAACTATTGAATAGAATATAAACAGTGCAGTTCTGCAAGAAAGACTAACCTTCCAGCAGCACTAAGTCCAATGGTACCATCCAAAATATTCCACACGTGTTAAGACTAGGATGAATAAAGAAATACAGTTAGCCATTAAGAATGGAAGAAAGTGGGGTTTCAAACGAGAAAGATAAAGATATAATAGCATATTCTTTACAGTATCCAGAACAGAAAGTAGCTTAGCATCTAAGATATTAACAGAAAAACTAACCATATAGAAAGAACTGAAGTCTGCAATTTCGGATTAGCAAGAGCACCAGACAAGATCACAATTATTTCAAAAGTCCATGATTCTAAGCTGCAACATAATGATACCATAGAAGCAACAATTAGAATATGTCAGCATTAGTCATTCACATCACAAGTAAGATTAAAAGAAATGTACATTCCAATCCTCAAAAAATATATACCTTATGTCCTTTGTTTATCAGTCGCATAACTTAATCCTAAGATGATTAGAGATATTGAATTTGTGCTTCAAGAACCAAATTGATGGCTTATATGGACTAACTTGTGTGCATATTTTAAGAGGATTAATTTAATATATTGACAAACTATGGATTAAAGTAACTGGTGTATGTTTAAAGTGAGAGATGAAAATGTACTCATTAGATATGTTGGTTGCAATGCAAGTTGTTATATTCAATGAGAGAAAGTTGTGGTTCAGAAACAATAACATACCAGACCATGACTGCTGAAGGGAAAGCAAGTCTGAGAAAATTTGGAATGTTACGCAATGATTCCTTAGATAAACCAGTCCAAGTTTCTTTGCATGAAGGGGAGAATCGTATGTAAAGTGCAAGGATTATGGTATTAAACCAATTTGAAATGCAAATTGCAATGGCAGATCCTTTGATACCAAACTCAAATTTTATAATGAGAACCCAACAGAGAATCAAGTGCAGTAAGCTAGTAAGGCCAGTGGCTAGCACCATAGGAAAGACTATGCTTTGAGTTTGTAGGAACTTAGTAATGCAGCGAAGAAGACCATTGGCTGAAAGACTTGGGATCAAATATCTGGCATAGAGTTGAGCTAGTGCTGCAACTTCTTTGTTCTGATGAAGAAGAACAAGAATAGGTTCCAAGTATACCCAGATAATGGACACTGGTATACTGACAATGGTGAGAACCACCATGGCTCCTTGGGTGTGCACACCAAGCATGTGATACTGCTTTGCTCCATATGATTGACCACAAAATGTGTCCAATGCACTTGACAGCCCCATCTATATAAATCAACCATCAACATTAGTCAAAAATCTTATGAGAACCAAAAAAGTGCATAATAATGTTTGGTAAAACTTTATTGTTCTTCTCTTTCAACAAAAGAATCAACCTGGGAGACAACCTTAATAGATGTGCCCAACAAAAACCCAAACAGGTATTTGAGTTGTCTTGTCAACGGGAAAACCGAGACATTCTACCATCCAACAAGACATTAATAACATGTTGGAGTTGTCAACACACACCAACCCAAGAATTACTGTACAGCAATGAACAGATAATAAATACTGTTTTACTCCATTTCTGCAATTGAAATTGTTCTCTTTATTCTTTTGGTGGTGATGAAAGAGTTATTTTAAAATTTAAAACAATACCTACTCTTTTATTACTCACAACAAGTACAATAAAAAATAACAGAATTCAATTCTATGAGAATCTTATTAAAATTAAAAAACATATATTCATACTCACAATCATGAAGGGACAGTAAGATCATACCACATTCTCAGGGTGTGAATCTACATTTGCAGAAAGAATTAATATTGAACAAGAATACATGAGTATGTTAAAATGATATAGAGATTTCGGTCAAATTAGATTATACTATATAAATGGATATAAACTTCATTTTATACATCTTATTTCATAGATCGATTTTATAAATTTGAGTTAAATTTAAAAATTCATCTCTTAAAATATTATGAATACCATACTTATTATGTCTCGCGCACGAATTAACAGTCACGACACGTATAAAATCGTGACGGAAGTTTCAAAACAGAGGTATACGTGACGGAAGTTTCAAAACAGAGAATACCTCGAAATGATTTTTTTTGTTCTTAATCAAAAATGATATACATAGTTCTATATTTTTCTTGTTTGAGAGGAGTTATGCAGAATTTGGGAATGTATTGATAAATATAAGGTAAACTAAAATGGTGGGGGAGAAAGAAGACTTATATAAACAACAGAGTAATCAACATGCATATATAGATCTCATATCAGAAATACATTCTGTAACAAGTTTGCAAAGTATAACACAGAGAAAATGGTGTGAACATACCATGACATTGAAACCAGTAGCATTGACAATTGAAGTAGACAAAGACACAGAAGCCAGAAGCAACTCACTCAAATGGCCTACAAACATGAGAGATATCATTTGCAGACTAAACTGAAAGACACAGACAAATATCATAGGCCCTGCTAGCCATACTTGCTTCTTTGCTTCTTCTCTTATCTCCTTACTCCATAACCCCATTCTCTCTTCCTCAACTCTCACACACCAATAACACACCTTTCCCCTCACAGCATTATATATCTAGAGGAGTCTCCTTTGGTAAGAAATTAATAAATATTTGAATTTATTAAATTGTCATATAAATACATTAATAACATTAATGCACTGATTTTTAGAACTCTGCACAAGTTTAATGATTACAAAAAATTAATAAATTCCAACCTCTGTTCATTCTGAAAGGTAGATTGCAGATTTTACTGTGAAAATTTGGTTGAATATTGATAGCTTTTTGTTCTTAGAGGGGAACATCTCCTCGTAAAAGAAGCAATCAATTTTTATTGAAAATTTTTATTTCGAGAATGCATCATAACATTAAATGCTATATTTGAAAGATTTATTTAGAAAATTGACATCTTTTCAAAAGCTTTTTTAAAACAATTAAAAATAAACAGCTTTTGTTTTTTTCTGCATGGAGACGTGGCTTTGTATTCCTGATCTTTTCTTGAACGCGGCTTTCACCTAGTTGAGTTGGAAAATAATAAATTTCTGTATAATTTCTTTCACTTTTTATAATCTAATTAAAGTTCTACATAATAATATATATATATATGTTATATTATATTACATTATGTATATACTTAAAAAAATTATTAAATAAAAAATAATTTTAAAGATAAATAATAATTAATTAATATATTAACTAAATTGAATATTATTTTATAGATTAAGAAAATTATTAATATTAAAAGTAATTTTTATTATTAATAAAATTTATAGATTGGTTACTAAATTGATATCTAATCTGTTAGCAACTTTATAATGTAAATTAATTGGTAGATGATATTAAAACGTAACATTTACGTGTCTCACACAAACTTATTTATAGATGATAGTCTCAACATGAAAGGATATAGATTGATATGAATATTGTAACTAATCTAGTATTAGTTTGACGTTTAAAATATATTTATTGAGTTGATTTATGATAATGGTCGTGTTTAATTATTTTTTTTTGTCGGTTTTTTAAGGTGTTTTCAACGACATTTAAGTTGTGATAGAGGTTTCTTGATTATGTTTAATACACATTTAAATAATTTTCCACAAAATTTAATATTATTAAATGTTTTAAAGTATTTTAAACAAGTTTGATTGTTATTATTAAATATTTAAAAATAACTTAAACAAGTTATAATATAATGTTATTATTAAATGTTTTGAAGTATTTTAAACAAGTTTTATGCAATGTTTTTAAACTATTTTAAATCATAATATAACTTTAGAAGTGAAATTTACTCTAAAAATATTTTTTACTATTATTTAATTATAAGTAGATAAGATTAATAATTTTTTTAAGTTATTAATTTAAAGGTTGCACTAAAAATAATATTTAAGTGAATAATATTATAGAAAATCACATTAATAATGTATTAACTAGATTGTATTAGTAAAAGTGAAGAACAAGGTTATGTTAACATGTGTGAAGTGTTAATTAGAAATTTGTTATACCATGTTTAGAGACTCTTATATTAATATGAAGTAATTTAGTACTTAATTAATCTATATAATAATTTATGGAATATATATTAAAATAAGAATTCACTTGTAATAAATAAAATTTCGGTCATCAAATGAAAAAAAAGTTATTATTAATTAATTAATTTGTGACTCATTTAATGGTTAATTTATATTAACTACTATATGAAATAGAAATGGCTAATTGACAAAAAAGTCCTTTATAAAGTTATGGCTATTTTTAATTTTTTAGAATATAGTGAAATTTTTATTTTGGACTTTGATGGGACCAATTTTTTCAGACTGAGAGATTTATGTAATTGGATATCAAGACCTTGAGAAGGGCAATGATCACACTATTGGCCAAAAAATGAGGCATTGAAACATGCAAGTCAAGAATAAATAATTAAAATAAAATCACTAATTATTAGCTCTCAAATAGCTGGCTCACTGAGTGAGTACCTTTGTGACCACATCACATATGTACTAGGACAAGTTAAATAGGGATAAAAATATATAAATAAATTTGTTATGTTATTTACAATATAATTTTGACAAATTTACAAAAAATTTCAAATTAATCAACAAACATATATTATACATTTCAATGAATGAAAATGGATTGAAAAAATATTGACATGTATTTTATTTTATGAATTGGGAATGTTTTTTTTTTAATCAATATTATGGTTTGAGTATGTGTTTTCTCTTTTAATCTATTAGTTTTGGGATTTTAGGTCTTAATAATTTATTAGATCTTGATTGTTGGTGTCAGTTAGAATGAAAGAACTATTTGCAAAAAGTTATCCAACACTTAGGTTAGTATTTGAAAATTGGAGTAATAGATTTAATAGAAAAACGCAATTCATTGGGTGACATCCATCAATCTAAAAGGATAGTCGAAAGTACTCTTAATATTGATTTGAATTGTCACAACTTTTTAGGTTAATTTTATTTAATATGGACTAATTAAATCATTAATTAGTTTCTAATTATTATTTAGATTTATGAGTCGTTTTAGATTTTCGACATGGTCTTTGCCTAAACATAATCTCGATTAGTAATTTTGAGCATATAATTTGCATGATCTAGATCAATAATCTCAATCATTTTTGGTACACTATCTCTCCAAACTCAATAAACTTAAATATTTCAATATGTTTTATGTACAATGTTGACAATTACTATATTTTGACCATATAATACCTGGGTTGTTATCTTACATATAAAGTATATATCCCCTCTCTACAATTCCTAGGTTTGTCTATAGGAACATTTGTTTTAAAGAATAAACTATTAGTGTTCTACTAAAGGTTGGGTAACCGGATGACCAATTACCATCCACGACTTGGCGTCCTTTCGGCAGATTCAACATTCACGTCAAATTTCAGGTTAACGACATAACCTTGATTAGGAGACACAAAACAAGATTAAATGATCATTGAGACTACATTTACTCTTATGACAGAATAAGGTCCAATAAAAAAAATATAAATAAGAGGGGACTCTCATGGTGAAAGGTAATGGTTGTTTAAACTCTTGACTGAACCAAATAAATTTGCCTCATCTAACTTGAGTGTTGGAGTATCATTATAGATACCCTTCTCAGTTTTGTAAGGAAGACCACCGGAGTTGATGAAAAGACAGAAACAACTCAATAGGAGGCATTCAATCTCGAATAAGTTGTAAGAATAATTTGAAAAACACATCTTTAAGAGTTAATGAGAAAATTAAGAAACACTAAGGGATAGAAAAATTAAAGTTGTAAGAACAATAGCAAAAAGATAAAAAAGTACGGCAAAAGTGGAATTTAAAGGTATTATTTTAGTACATTTTTTTAGATTGATTTATCTTTTAATTAACATTATAAAATATACTTTTATTTAATCTCTAGTGTCTCTTCTATATATTTCTATTATTAAAAAGTTGTCACTTTTTACCTAGTATACATAAAATTAAAAGAAAAAAAAAACTTTTTGTAAGTAAAAATAAAAATCTTATACTAAAATAGACAACTTAAATCAAAACATTTATATGTAATTATACTATTTTTTATAAGATAATCATAATAACTTATTATTGATGACAATTTATAATCGCAATAAGCTGAAATGTAAGTAATGTTAATATAACATAATATTGATGATATGACCACAACCTACGTATAAGGAAAATGTTGGTATAAGGAAAATGTTGGTAAGAAAATTATTAGAGACTATAAAAATTATTAGTATCTAAATTAGTTTTTTTATTATTGATAAATAGTTTATAAATTGATATCTAATAAGTTACTTAAGTTTTAGCTACTAATAATTTAAATTATGAAGTTGATATCTAAAATTTTGGTATCTAATTAGATATCAATTTAGAAAGTATTTATTAATAATAGAAACTAATTTATATATCAACAATTTTGTTGTATCTAAAATAGTATTTAATTTTGTCAATGTAGTAACTAATTATTTTTGGTCTTTAAAATTAGTTTATATTTAACGATTTTCGTGTAATGATATTGGAAAGTCAATTTTTAATAAATATATAAGTATTGAAATTTACATTAAATATTTATATTTTTAAACAATAAATTCATGTAATAAATAACATTATTTTTATAGAAAATATTAAATATTATTTTAAATATCTAAAATGTAAAAACATTAATCACTATTTTCATGTGTTGATAAGAACATTCACAATTTTATTTTAGAAATTGATATTTTTATTAACCATATCTTGTCAGGATTTATTTCTTCATTGTTTCTAAAAAATAAAATAAATTTAAATAGATTATATTACTCACTATATTGTTTTTTAAGATAATAATAGTATATAACCATAAGAGAATAATTTGTTTTTACCTTTACGTTGAAAAATAAAAAGAAAAAATTGTTTTTATCCTAAAAAGGCTATAACTTTTAAAAGAAAAACATGGTAATTATTCCATATAATTTAGTTTTATGAAATTACCTCAAACATGTGTTTTCATATGCATTTAAATTATGGATTCAATTTTTCTTTTTTCTTCTTTTTCAAATTTAGGAATTTTACAACGAGTTACCAAAACTAACTATCAACTGATTGATGGATCTTTTAAGAAAATTTATTAGAGAGATTCCACGACAATAAGACATAAGTTAAACTCACATAAGAGATATTTTTTATATGATGCTCAATGTGAGAGTTAGATTAACTTAAATTTCTAACAAAACATTAGATTTACTAGAAGTTTAATTTGGAATTTATAGGAGTGTATAAAGTTATAAAGTTTTGCTATTTGGTACGAAACCTTTTTTAGAAATGACAATGCAGGACAGGCTGCTTCTTCCTGCACCTCTATACCTTCTTCTCTCACCTCCATAGATTTTCATATTTCCAAAAATGTCCCTCTGTAATATTCTGGATTACATAATCCGGAAGTCATTTTTCAAATTTGTAATTAGCTTCTGGATTATATAATCCGGAAGTCTTTTTTCAGATGCATGATTACTTTCCGGATTACATAATCCAGAAGTCTTTTTTAACTTCCGGATTATGTAATCCGGAAGTCTTTTTTCAAATGCATTTCCGGATTACATAATCCGAAAGTTATTCTATGGGGGTGACACAAGAAGGATAAAAATGTATTTTTATATTGTGTATGGAGGTGCCAGAAGAAGATATGGAGGTGCAGGAAGAAACAGTCTGCAGGACATACCAACTTGCAGCCCACTACAAAAGAAATACAGGAGTGATTGGACATTTGAATTCTTCCGTCCAGAGCAAAAGTACAAGGTGACTCGCCTCCCTTTACAATCCGTATTAATTTTTATTTATTTTTATTACGTAATATTGTTTGCATGTGTTGAATATGAATAAATATTTTTATTTATTATTTCATCAATATCATATATTTGCAAGTAGAGATTTTAAATTTATTTCATAATTGACTTAATATTTTTTCCCATAGTACATTATTTTTATTTATAAGATACTCAAGTTTAGGATTAAAAAATTATAAAAAAAATATGTAGATTTTTTCAACTTTTTTAATTTATAGTTGACCTTCAAATATAGGTTAGACCTATTAACCTACAATTCTTATGTGTGTCAATCTATTTTTGACCCATTTTGGGTTAGTCAAATACGAGATGAACTAAAATAAATAATAATGAGAATATCTACTTCAATTCAACAATGATTTATATATGTGAAATATATTGGTTGTTAAGGAATTACATGTTGAACTATGATTTTAAATTGGTTATGAAAAAAATGGTTGAATGATAAGTTAAATATTAGAGTCAGATTGATATTTTTAGGAGTAGTATTTAAACACAGTATAAATGTTAACAAGATTGTATTTTGAAAATAAAATTATATATATATATAATAAAATCGGACCATTTGGTAAAACTAAATTATAATACGATCTACATGTATCAATCATCATCCTTCTGGGTGTTTGTTCATCTCTTTATTCTTGGGTGTTTGTTCATCTCTTTATTCTTGGAGATTCTTAATGTGGTTTGGTTTATATAAAAGGATTGAGATACTCCTTTTGTATCCCTCTTAATTTAATTTCATTCTTTACAGATAAAAAAAATGTATTAATCATCCATAACTAAAATAAAATAGTAAAAAAATATAAAAGTAATTAATAGTCCAAGAAAATCATTAAATGAAAAATAATTAGTTATTATATTTATTAAATTAGAAACTATTTTATAAATTAAAAAATTATTAATATTTAAAATAGTTTTTATTATTAATAGAAATTTATTAAATAGTTTCTAAATATATCTAACTATTAATTATAATATTAATAACTTAAAAAACTTATAGTTAATTTAAATATCAATTTAAAAATTATTTTATAATTTTTTAATAATAGAAACCGTTTTAATAATAATTTTATAGTGATTAATTATTTTTTATTTTTAAATTTATTTGTTATTTAATAATCTTATTATAATGAATTAATGCATCAAATTTCTGAAATAAAAATATTTAAAATTTATTAAATAGTAAGAGGTATGAATTCAAATAACTTCAAAACAAATTCAATTGATAAAAGAAAAGTTAATCTTTGAAATACAATAAAATACACAACAACTAAAAATCTCTGTAGTAGCCACTTTTATCTCTACTTATATGCTTCTTAACCATTTCTATTTTAATTTAAATAAACAACATGAAAATTTATATTATTTTGAGAGCTAATAATTAGTGATTTTTTTTTTAATTATTTTGGTCAATAATGTGGTCATTGTCCTTCTCTTTGTCTGAAAAAATTGGTCCCATCAAAGTCCAAAATAAAAATTTCACTATATTTTCAAAAATTAAAAATAGCCTTAACTTTATAATGGATTTTTGTCATTTAGCCATTTCTATTTCATATAGTACTTAATACAAATTAACCATTATATTAGTCACAAATTAATTAATTAATACTATTTTTTTTCTTTCATTTGATGACCGAAATTTTATTTATTAGAAGTGAATTCTTATTTTAATATATATTACATAAATTATTATATACATTAATTAAGTACTAAATTATTATTATATACAGTCTAGTTAACACATTATTATGGTGATTTTCTATATTATTATTTATTTAAATATTATTTTTAGTGCAGCCTTTAAAATAATAATTTAAACAATTATTAATCTTATTATATACCTATAATTAAATAATAGTAAAAAATATTTAGAGAAATTTTACTTATAAGTTATATTATGATTTGAAATAGTTTAAAACATTAAATAAACTTGTTTAAAATACTTCAAAACATTTAATAATAACATTATAACTTGTTTAATTTTTTTAAAATATTTAATAATAACAATCAAACCTTTTTAGAATACTTTAAAACATTTAATAATATTATTAAATTTTGTAAAAAATATTTAAATTTATCCTATACATTTCCTGAGATACCTCTATCATAAAAGACCGGAAGTATTATATAATGATCTTGAAAATATCATCAAAAACATCTTAGAAATATCAATAAAATCACCTTAAAAAACTGAAAAAAAAATATTAAACACGACAATAATCATAAATCAACTTAATAAATATATCTTAAATGATAAATTAATGTTAGATTAATTACAATATTAATATTGATCTGTTGAAGTTTAGGGTTTATTTAGAACTACGTTTTAATATTATTAACCATTTAATTTAGATTCTAAAGTTGGTATCTAAAATTTTAGATATCAATCTATAACGAGTTTATAAATTTTAATAATAATAAAAATTACTTAGATATCAATAATTTTTTTAGTAATATTCAATTTAGTTAATATATTAACTAATTATTTTTTATTTTTAAAATTAATTTTTATTTAATAATTTTTTTAATATTTACGTAATATAATATAATATATATTATGTAGAATTTATGTCCATTATAAAAAGTGGAAGAAAAGCAGCGTTCAAGACAAAAATCAGGGCTATGCAGCCACTTTTGTATAAGAAAAAAACAAAAGAGTACTTTTAGGCTTTGTTTGGATTAGATTAGGCTTGTTTTGTTTGAATTAGAAGACGTGTGAGAGTGAAAGTGTCAAAAAGTGTGAAGAAAATTGTGTTTATTGAAGAAAGTTGTGTTAATACTGTGTGAGAGTTGAGGAAGAGAGAATGGAGTTATGGAGAAAGGAGATAAGAGAAGAAGCAAAGAAGCAACTATGGCTAGCAGGGCCTATGATATTTGTCTGTGTCTTTCAGTTTAGTTTGCAAATGATATCTCTCATGTTTGTAGGCCATTTGGGTGAGTTGTTTCTGGCTGCTGTGTCTTTGTCTAGTTCAATTGTCAGTGCTACTGGTTTCAATGTCATGGTAAGTTCACAAATTTTTTCTCTGTTATAGTTTACCAACTTGTTACAGATTAACTTGTGAAATGAGATCTATATATACATGTTAATTACTCTGCTGCTTATATAAGTATATTATACCTATCCAAATAGTATTTATACATCAAGTTTATAGGATTATACTCTGTGAATACGTACGTGACATTAAATATCTATACTCTTTCCATCATTTTAAGAAATAAACTTTAAGTTTAACTTAACTTTACAAAACTGATTTAGTTAAGTTTAACTCAATTCACAACCAGTGAGAATGTGGTACAATCTTATTATCACTTCCCGATTGTGAGTTTTGAAACCTCTAATATAGTTTCACATAATTTAGGAGTTGAGATTAAAAAAAGTTTATATACTCCTTCTTTTCTTAATTTATTATGGTGTCTTTTATAAATAAAATCGTGATGGAACTCCAAACTTAAAAGTGAAGGAACCTTAAATGTGGTCTTAAGGAGAATCCTCCCCTAGAACTCGATTTGAGCTTTTGTTGGGAATAGTTATTAATGTTGTCTCCTTGGTTCTTTTATTGAAAAAGAAGAACAACAAAGTTTTATTAAACATTATTATGCACTTTTTTTTATTCTCATAAGATTTTTGAGTAATGTTGATGGTTGATTTTATATAGATGGGACTGTCAAGTGCACTGGACACATTTTGTGGTCAATCATATGGAGCAAAACAGTATCACATGCTTGGTGTGCACACGCAAGGAGCCATGCTGGTTCTCACCATTGTCAGCATACCAGTGTCCATTATCTGGGTATACTTGGAACCTATTCTTGTTCTTCTTCATCAAAACAAAGAAGTTGCAGCACTAGCTCAACTCTATGCAAGATATTTGATCCCAAGTCTTTCAGCCAATGCTCTTCTTCGCTGCATTACTAAGTTCCTACAAACCCAA
>Ga0123342_1008649_pt1 | contig 12656 bp, 12 predicted proteins | sample Turbeawhitnodule_FD_89960 | JGI IMG/M metagenome (GOLD analysis project Ga0123342, IMG submission 89960) | Root nodule microbial communities of legume samples collected from Mexico - Turtle bean Mexico white nodule | ecosystem: Host-associated > Plants > Roots > Nodule | place: Mexico: Nepantla...
CAGCATGGAAAAAAGCGGTATTTCGATCTCCATCCTTGAACCATAACATCTTAGCCCTTTCTTTCCAAAACAAATATTGACAGTGAAGAGCATGATCAAGCTCCTCCTTAGCAATCTTTTCTTAACAAAGAAGCTCATCACTATCAGACAAACTAGCAGTCTCTAAGTTTTTTTGAATACCAAAGAGGATACCCTGCTTAAGAAGAACTGCATTGTGAACATTACCAAAAGAATTTTTATTCCAGTCTCGGAGCTCAAGTTTCAACCTTTTTAACTTATATTGCAAGATAAACATAGGACAACCAACAACCTTATTAGCCCAAGAATCATGAATGTTTCACTCGAGTAAGATTGTTGGTGGTAATATCATTGAAAGATTTTACATATTGTCTCCTTCAGTTCTCTTAAAAAATAATGTTAACTCTATTTCCTTTAATACATATAAATAATGTTTTTCACAATATTGATTCTTGTAAAAAATGTTTTTGTTTGACATTCTAAATTTGGATAAAGTCAAGTCCTTCAACTTTTTAGTAATGTCGTTCTTTTGATATTTTATATACTTTTTTTTTTACTTTAATTATCAAAAGTTTACTCTATGTTTATAAAATTATCCTTCATTTCACTCAATAATATTTTTGAATCAATATTTAATATATTACATTATGACATTTGAGGACCTTATGACAAATCTAAACATTTTTGCTTAACCCTGATGGACAATTGTAGTCTTTTTACTTTAATATATTTGTTCAAACACAATTCTAAAGTTCTAATGTTATAAAATATATTTTTCAAATAGTTAAAAATCAGTTTGGGACCAAGATTAAATGTTCCGAGATTCATAATGAATTTGCTCTTATTGATTTTCTAATAGAAGAAGACACTCGACATCAATTTTTTTTTATGGAGAGAACTCAACAAAACTCAATAGTTGAAAGAACAACATCTATTGAATGTGGCTTGAGTTTTAATTTTTCAATCCAAGTTGCCAATTTAATTATGGGGAGAGTATGTTTACATTGTTGTATTTCGAATTACCATGGTTTTCTCTCAAGTATACTACACTAAAAACCATCATATATAGTTCTATATGAATTCAAACTTGATTATTGGTCATTAGAAGCTTTTGAATGTTTGGATTGTGTAACAACTTTATCCTCTTCTAGAAATAAATTTACTCTTCACGACATTACATCCATTTTTGTTGGATATCCGAAAGACTACAAGGAACACAAATCCAAAAAAAAAAAAATCTTTAAAAAAAAATCTTAACTAATTTTACAATATCTAATTATATTTTAAAAATAGTTGCTTTATCTTGATTTTGGTCCATGTTTGACTGAAGTTTTTTTGAGTAAAATGATTTGTTACAGATGGCTATTAGAAAATATTTAATAAATCTTAGTTCTTTGAGTACCTAAAAAAACATCCACTCTCAAATGAAATTGCATACATCTGCTTGTACTATTTATATCATATGATTCCAATCGCTACACGAATAATCTTGAAGATTTTCACTATTTTCCTTCATAAACCAAAGGCCAAAAGTCTGACTTGGTGGTATACCTCAAAGCTCATTTTGCTGCATTCATGTGAACTTAGCTAGGATAATTCATATAAGATTGGAGCAAAAACTAACATTTGCAATTCATAATATCAAATTTATATTTTACTATTTTTATTTCGGCATCACAAATGGCTTTCGAGAGACCAGGACCCTCCTGAGGGATTCCTTTCTTCTTCTCTAACTTTCCCTTAGACATCAAAGAATCAGATTTGTGGAGGATTTTTCGCAGATGGGGTAGGGTAAACGATATTTTCATATCAAGAAGACTGAACATTAAGAAACAAAGGTTCGAATTTGTGAGATTTCAGGGAGTACAGAACATCAGGGAACTAGAGAACCATTTGAATACAATATGGATTGGAAGCTGGAAACAGAAGGCTAACAGACCGAAATACAATAGATCAGCAGAAACCAGAAAAGAGTGGAACATGAAGTTGAAAGGGAAGGTAATAGAGTCGGGGAGAGAGCCTAAAAAAGAGTGGAGGGCCAAGGAGGAAAAAACGTATGCAAATATAGTTAAGAATGGTAAAGGTAATAGTGAACAATCACAGAACAGGGCAAGAGTGCAGGCAATACATTTTAGAGCAGAAGAAACTTCCAGGGAGTGGCTAAAAAAATGCTTCATTGGGAGAGTTTCGGATCTAAGTAAGGTATCATGTTTGAATGAATGTTTTATTTTGGAAGGCTTCAGCCATATAAAGGTCAAATTTCTGGGTGGGTTCCATGTGCTATTGCTGGGGGAAAACGAATCAAATATCCTAGAAGCGATAGAGGAGAATAAAGCATGGTTTGAAGAAATGTTTGACACCATCATTCCATGAGAAGATCAATTCGTAGCGGTGGAAAAATTGGTTTGGGTGAGATGTAGGGGTTTACCATTGAAGTTATGGAATACAGATTGCTTCAAACACATTGCAGCTTTAATGGGTACACTCATTGAGGTTGATAAAGCAACGCTGCCTTGGAAGAACTCGAGTACGCAAGATTCAAAATTAGAGTGTCAGTGGGATGTGAGGCAAAATTAACCAACTACATGAGGATTAACGAGAATTTGTATCAGATATCGGTGGAGGAAGAATGCACAATCCCAGAACTCAAACTTTGCCAATGCCAGTGGGGTGAGAATTCTGAGGGAATCGAAACAGAGGCGGAGTCAGTTGCGTCTCTCGCATCTGCACAATCGGGTAGCCGCGACGTAGATGAACCAACGGTGGAAATGACGGCACAGTTTCGTCGGAGTTGCGAACTAGTACCAATTGTACCGTTACAAAGTTATATGCCTTTTTTTGGAAAATTCCGTAGGAGCTACCTCGACACCCATTTGCGGCTCTTTTTTGGGAAAGGAAAAACCAGGGTTAGATGTTCCAACGGCCATAAATAGGACAGACGTGGCAAAGGGGATTGGGCCTCCGAAAACGGCCCAAAGTGCCACGAACCAAATAACCCAATGGGCAAAGGAAGGGGGGTGTAGAGATCGAAATCACAATGTCTTTTTTAATAAAAATGGCCCAATGGAAAGCACGAATGAGGAGAACATGAGGAAGGGATCTAACGGCAATGAGATCAACGCTGAAACATCACAAGCTTTAGGCGAATCAGAACAAATTGGATATTCGTGGAATAATGAAACCACCGCTTACAAGGAGAAGCTTCGTAATGAGGCATTTATCGCAATCTCAACTAACCCTATTGCGGCGGAAGAGGAAAGAAGGCGTATTTCACCGTGTTTGCCAGCGATGATAGAGAAAGAGGGAGGAGTTTTATCCCATCAAGCATCATCGGTGTCGGGAAAAACGAAGGTGAGTGAGGAGGATCCAATGCTGTCAATTACGAGGGTGGAAGACTCTCAATGTTCGTCACCCGTGGGGGAGATTGGCGAAACACATCAACATCTAGCTATTGTCAACAAGGAACAAAACCATAAGCAGAGCCCAAATCAGATTGCTTCGAGATCGGGGCAAAATAAGGGATACATATTTACCGTTCGAAGGGCAGAGAAAGATGGGGTTCGAAGAGAAAAGAAGGGAAGGTTTTCAACATTTGGCAAAAGGTAAGAACAACCAAATAATGCAAGTCAACGGTCTGAACCCTTTCAAACCGGCGGATACAACGAAAAAAAGAGTTTTCTGGGTGGGCGAATCAACCAAAAACAACAAGCGGGTCGAACGCAGGCAATTAAGTTCAGCATTATCTCAAATTAGCAATTCAGTTTCTGACATGGCTATTAATAATTGCAATCGTTTATTCTGGCTAAAACATGGATCTGTAGAAACTATTAGATTATGGGAATTGGGAAAACAGTTAGGAGCAACAGGTGGGGTTGAAGGGAACATTATAGTTAACTTAGAAGTTTTGGAAAAAAGGGATAGGAATAAAAAATCCCAAAGAGAAGAAGGGGAAAACAAGGGTTATAAATGAGAATCTTGTCAATAAATGTAAGAGGGTTCGGGAGTCCAGTGAAATGGAGGTACATTAAGGATATCATAAGAAAGGAAGGTGTTAGAATGGTTTGCTTGCAAGAAGTAAGAATGGTAAATTTCAGCTTCAATAAATGTTGCCAATTGTGGGGAGACAGTGATATTGATTATCTCTATAGCGAACCATCTAATGGAGCAGGGGGTATTCTCACGATTTGGCACAATAAATTCTTTCTATGTTCAAATCGCATAATTAGTAGCCGGTTCAACGTTTTTATTGGGATCTTTAAGGAGAATAGTATTCCTGTAGTCATTGTAAATGTGTATTCTTCGTGTAATTTGATAGATAAAATGCAAATGTGGGAAGATTTAAAAAAGATTAGATACAAAGAACCTTGTAAAACATGGTGTATGTTAGGGGATTTCAATTCAGTAAGAAGAGAGGGGGAACGCAAGGAGATTAATGGAGCAAGGGGAAACAAGAGAGAAATGCAAGGTTTTAATAATTTTATTGATGAATTGGAATTGTTGGATATACCCTGCATAGGAAGGAAATTTACATGGTATAGACCTAACGGGAAAACAAAGAGTAGGCTCGACAGGGTTTTGACAACTTTAGAATGGCTGCAATATTGGCCAGGCTGTAAGCAATATGTCTTAGATAGACAAATTTCCGACCATTGCGCATTGTTGCTAAAATCAAACGTGGTTGATTGGGGACCAAAACCATTCAGGTTTTTGGATATTTGGCAAGAAGACAAGGAGTTTGACAAATTTGTTAAAGGAAAATGGGAAAGTTATGTGGTGAAGGGCAACGAATTTGCAGTGGTAAAAGAGAAACTGAAAATGCTAAAGAGCGACTTGAAAGGATGGAATAAAGAAGTCTTTGGGTATACTGATAAGATAAAACTTGATATCCTGAGGAAAATACAAGAGTTGGACATGAGAGACGATTTAGTTGATCTAGAAGAGGACAAGATTAGGGAAAGAAGAGAACTTTTGAGCCAATTACAGGATATAAATGTGAGGAATGAATCTTTATTACAACAGAAGTCAAGAGCTCTTTGGCTCAAGCAGAGGGACACCAACTCTAAATACTTCCATGCGTCTATTAAGTGGAGGAGATTAAGGAATGAGATAAAAGGAATACAATGTCATAACTCAGGCAATTGGGTGGAGGAGCTGAATGCAGTAAAAGAGTTGGTCAAAGAATTCTATAAGGAAAAGCTGACGGCCATTGAGGACATTGGAGTAAGGCTGGATAATGTACATTTTGAGGAGATAACAGAATCAGACAATAGACTTTTGACTGATCCATTTGACGAAGAGGAAATTAAGGAAGCCATTTGGAACTGTGATGGTCAAAAAAGCCCTGGCCCTGATGGAGTAACCTTTAGTTTCATTAAAATGTTTTGGGGTCTCGTAAATAAGGAGGTAGTGGGAGCTCTGAAATACTTTCACAAAGAAGGGAAAATCCCGAAGGGGTGCAATGCCTCCTTCCTAACGTTGATCCCAAAGTCTGAAAATCCCCAATCTCTTGAAGAATACAGACCCATATCATTGGTAGGTTGTTTGTACAAAATTGTGACCAAAGTGTTATCTAAGAGGGTTAAAAAAGTTATTGAGAAGGTGATAGATGGTTCCCAATCGGCGTTTTTGTCTAATAGAGGATTATTAGACAGTGTTCTAGTAGTGAATGAGGTGTTGGATGATTTGAAAAGAAGGAGAAAAAGTGGGGTGATAATGAAACTGGACTTCGAGAAGGCGTACGATTCGGTGAGTTGGGAGTTCTTGTTTTATATGATGGGAAGACTTGGATTCTGTGAAAGATGGATACAATGGATTAGAGCATGCCTTGAATCAGCTACAATTTCAGTTTTGGTAAACGGTAGCCCGACAAAAGAATTCAAACCCTCTAGAGGCCTTAGATAAGGGGATCCTATGGCACCGTTCTTGTTCTTGATTGTAGCACAAGGTTTGGCGGGGTTAGTGAAACAAACAACGAGAAAAAATATGTTTTCCGGAATAAAAGTTGGGAGAAAAGAGGTGGAAGTCAATCTACTCCAATTTGCAGATGACACCCTCTTTGTATGCAAATCGAAAGTACAAAATATTATATGCATCAAGGCTATTTTAAGGTGTTTTGAATTAAGCTTGGGGCTCAAAGTTAATTTCCATAAGAGCAAAATTGGTGCAATTGTAGTAGATAGAAATGAGGTGAAATTGTATTCGGAAATATTGCATTGTAGCATAATGGATGTACCCTTTACATACTTAGGACTAACTATCGGTGGTAATCCATCTAGGTGTGCTTTTTGGGAGCCTGTTCTATCAAAGATTAGAAAGAAACTTTCAGTATGGAAGGGGAGGAACATGTCATTCGCGGGAAGAGTATGTCTCATAAAATCTGTCATCAACGCCATACCACTTTTCTTTCTATCCTTTTTTAAAGCCCCAATTGGAGTGTGCAAGGAGATCACAAAACTACAAAGAAGGTTTTTGTGGGGGTGGGGAGCAGAAGGGAGAAAAATCGCTTGGACTAGCTGGGAGAACATCTGCAAAGCGAAAAAGGAGGGGGGACTAGGAATAAGGAGAATTGATTTGTTCAACAAGGCACTGTTAGCTAAATAGTTATGGAGAATGGAAACACCAGAAACAGGACTTTTGAAGGAAGTTCTTGAATCGAAGTACGATTCCATGAGACTAACAAACTCATCTAGGTGGTGGAAGGATTTAACAAAAGTCAGAACTTCAGACCAAGACAATAACTGGTTCAATTCGAATGTAGCCTGGAAAGTGGGATCAGGGGACAAAATCAAATTTTGGGAAGATGAATGGTTAGATATTGGTCAACTCAAAGAGAGATTTGAAAGATTATATAATAACTCAGAGTTGCAGAATAAGACTATAGATAGTTGTGGAAGATGGAATTCAGAAGGATGGGTGTGGGAATTTAGATGGAGAAGAGAATGGTTTGAGAGGGAAAAATTGATGGTAGAGGAATTCATGTCAATCATATCACAGGTGCCATTACACCAAGGTACAAAGGACAAAAGGTTTTGGAACGACCCCCCGACGTTCTCTTTTTCAGTAAAATCCGCTTACAATAAGTTAGCAAATCACACCATTGGGAGGGGGTTGGAGGTGTTTGAACATCTTTGGGACTTAAAGGTTATGCCCTCAGCCATGTTTTATGTGTGGAGGGCCTTTTCGAATAGAATTGCGACTAAACAGAATTTGCAGAGAAGGGGTGTTGCAATGGGGGATAACTTATGTGTTTTATGTGGGAAGGAGGAGGAGACAACTTCACACATCCTTGTATCTTGTGAGGTATCAACTAAAGTTTGGAATATGTGCTTCAGCTGGTTGGGGATCTGTTCGGTGAACCACAATGACCTGATTTGCCATTTTGAACAATTCTCATGCATATGCCTAAATCAAGAAGGCAACAGATTATGGAAAAGCCTGTGGGTTTCAGTTGTTTGGTGTATTTGGAAGCATAGAAACATGGTCATTTTTAACCAAGCAAAGGTAGATGCAGAGGAAATTCTTACTCTGGCACAAGTACAATCCTGAGTATGGATGAAATATAAAGAAAGGAAAGTTAATTTCTCTTTTTCTGACTGGATGTTATCACCTTTAACCTGTATTAATATGGTAACAAGGTAAGTTTTGCTTGTAGTAATCTGTTGTTATCTGTGTAACTATTTTATGATCTATTTACAAAGCATGAAAGGTTGGATTGTAATAATAACTTAGTCTGATTTATGTATACCCACGGATGTCACACTCTGTATTTTAGTCACTTGAGAGGAGGAGAAGGTAGTGCTTTCTGTTGCAGGTAAACAAGGAGAGGAGTTGTCATCGATAAGTATTAGAGGACAGAGAAGCAATTTTCTGCAGGGAGGATACGGAAGTGCTGTTTCTATGGGCAACAAAAGCTAGAATTGGCTAGAATTTGTGCAGAGAGTACAGTAAGGGATAGATTTTGAGTTGTTGAGAAAGGGAGAGAGCTTAACCCAACAAATTAAATAAATGGCTGCCATGAAAGCGTGAAGAGGAGAAGGCAGTCATTGGTTTAGTTTGGTAAAAGGTACACATCCGCGACAACTTTATCTAAGAAAGAGGGGGAAGGGAAAGACGAAATGTAGGAAGTGCAACAAGTGCCAAATGTGATCACGGTGAATGCTGAGGATTCATGAGAAGTCTGCTGATATAAAGCTACAATTTAGGTTGTTTGCTGATATCTTAGGGAGTGGATCAAAACCCACAAAAGGGAAACAAACTTTTTAATTGTATTTTTTATTCTGTCATGAACTTTTTGTAAAATATAGTAATCTCATCAGGATGCATGACTTTGTAGAGAGTAGGTTGTATAAGGATTGAGACACCTTGAAGTGTCTCTTTTATTTTTTAATTTTATTAATTATTTGCTAAAAAATAAAAATTTCAGCATCACAAAATGCACAAATAGAAACAGGTCTTTTACTAACATTTTTATTTCTTTGATGGGTAAAAAAAGCTATTAACTGTAAAACTACTACCTGACAAATAAAATTAATTGCATCAACTATTATCTAAGAAATACAATAAATACAATTTAGCGGTTCTTGAAGTACCACAAAGTAAATAGGAAAAAATAAAACCACGACTTGGTCGCAAAACATTTAATAAACACGCTGAAAGCTCAAAGTCACATAGATGCACAAAATTTGCTGGAACAATAACATGAATAAAAGTATATTTAATTACTCTTTTGTTATCATTATATATTTATGAACTAAAAAAAATATTGAAATCTAAAATAGTTTATATTATTAATAAAAATTTATAAAATAATTTTAAAATTAATATCATACCATTAGCTATAAAGATTTTAGCTATTTACTATTTTATATTTTAAATTTATTTTTATTAATCTTGTAGAGACTAATTTAGAATCTAAAAGATTATTAACATGAACCTTGATAGCTAATACAAATACTAATTTAGAAATTATTTCATAAATTTTTATTAATAGTAGAAACTACTTTAAATATAATGACTAATTATTTTTTGTCTCTAAATTTAACACTACAGGAAAATATGGTTTTAACGGGTGTTTATTTTTACATTACCAAGAGTTAAAACATCCATTAAGTCATTTACCGAAAAGTCTTTAAAACCTCCATAAAATACCATGGATTTTAAAACTCTTGTCAAATACCATGGATTTTTAGGACCTCTGTAAAATACCATAGATTTCAAAACCTTCGTAAAATACCATAGGTCTCGAAACCTTTGTAAAATATCATGGGCTTCAAAATTCCGTAAAATACCATGGAATTTAGGATCTCTGTAAAATATAATTGGTTTCAAAATCTCTGTAAAATACCATAGATTTTGAAACCTTCGTAAAATGTCATGGCTTTCAAAACCCTCATAAAATATCATGAATTTCAAAACCACCGTAAAATAACATAGGTTTTGGAACTAAAAACATTTGGATTTTTACTCATTTTATCATTTAAGCATTCATGTTGTTTTCAACAAAAGTTATTTATATCTATTGTATTCATTTATCTATATTTGATAAATTAGTTTTTCAATAAATAAAATAAATAAATATAACAAATAAATTTTATATATATATATATATATATATATATTAAAAGTTACTAATAGAATTTTTTTTGTCCATAGATCCAAACAACAAGAGAATCCCATTAGGCTTACCGGTCCTTGTCCCCAATCACTCAATTCAATTTGAACAATTTTGATTATGGTTAAGGAAATAAGAGGAATAAGAAGTTTGGTTCCTCACGATGGAACACAAACCTTGACCATTTTGTGATTCACCTGTGATTTTTACAATTATTTGCATTTTTTAATAGTTTAGTTTCTATCGGTTGGGTATGAAGTCATGACCAATTGGGTAACTTAATCATTGTGTCCCCTTTACAATTTTTATTTAAAGAGATCATTGTACTTGTAATTGGCGTGTAACAGGACAAAAATAAAACCTAATAGTTGCTCGTGTAGATGTAGGTTGCAGTTGGCGACCGAACCACGTTAAATCCTATGTTGTTTATTTTTTTGCATTGATTCGTGATTATGTGTGTTGCTTCCGCATACATTTTTTCCCATCAAATGACATCAGAGCTTGATTCGTTTATACACTAGATATCCGATCAGCAGAAATTAATCGACAAGACATGAAAATTGCGGCTGCAGCAGCGTTCCAAAGCTAGGGTTTCGCACGGGCTACAGTAACGTCCAAAAGCTAGGGTTTTGCAGGGGCGGCATCGACGTCCCAAAGCTAGGGTTGTGTGTGCGTTATGTAGGTGTGCTGGTTTGAGAGAAGACCAAGTATAGTGGGATGGACATTTGCTTTCTTTCGCCTTCAACTTTTGCTTCATGTGTGATTTTTTACCTAAAAGGGGTTTATCTCTTATGGGCTTTTCCTTTTCAAGATCTCTAGTTCTTCTCTGAACTCCTTGATCAATGCGTTAAATATAATTAATATTGTTTAAAAACTAACTATAAACACCGTGGTAAAAACTCTAAATAACTATTACATAGTAAAAGATGCCACACATACCACCCACATATAAAATTTGTTTGAAAGCTAACCAGTACCATTAATATTAGAACTACCTATCACAAATACAATTAATTCTACAACTACTACTTAGTACGGCAAAATAAATACGAAAGACCAAACCACAAAACATTTTCTTAAATATACAATAAATCATGAACAAAAATAGACTTAACTACTTTATTTATTTATTTATTCAATTTGATATTTTAAAATATAATAATATAACTAGATTAATAAAATTTACATCATTATAGTTATATAAAATATTATTATGTATTAGTTATAAATTATTATACGTAAACTGAAATTATTAATATTTTTGTTTATTAAAATTGTACTTGTGGTTCATGGTTATTATTCATAGTGTATTGCTGACCACTTTCACCTTCACATATAACTTCAACACCAAGCTTTGCACTCACCATTACCACACAGCAAAACACAGAGAGAAAAAACTACACTAAAATGGCAGAAGAAATAGGGTGCAGAGCTCTGGAGATAGCGATTTCATTACTTTGGGAAGCTGTCAAAAAGATGAAAGGTCTCCGAGAAGAAGTTCAAAATATTGAAAATGAACTTGTACGCTTGCGAAATTCCATCGATAAAGCAGATGAAGAGGCTGAAGCTGAAAGAGATGACCGTCTGCGCGAAGAGAAGAAGATAACGTCGATGCGGCTGAGAAGAGAACTTTTTCTCAAGGAAGATGTGATTGAAGAATATGACATCCGTATTGGACACGTTCCTCCACCGGCAGCTTCATTCTCTAAGGCTGTTCACTGCATCCGAACTCTGATCCCTCGAATTCAAATAGCATATAAGGTTGAAGATATTAAAAGCAAAACTAGTCATCAAGAATTGGGATCAAGCACTTCTGTAGAAAATCAAAGGAATTCATCGCACCACCATCTATCTGATCTGGAGACGCAAGAGGAGGTTTTTGGCCTTGTTGAACCTACAAAAATATTGAGAGGTTGGTTGAAAGAGGGACGAGAAGAAGGAGAAGAACGCACTGTGATTACGGTTGTGGGTATTCCAGGAGTTGGAAAAACCACTCTTGCCAAGCATGTTCTTTACAAGGTCCATGACGACTTTGTGTGCCACGCACTGATCAGAGTCTCTCAATCTTACACTGTAGAAGGACTGTTAAGGGATATGATACGCAAACTTTACAAAGAAAGAAAGGAAGATACACCTCCTAAAATTTCTAAGATGGATGAAGACTCCTTGAAAGAAGAAGTCAGAGATTGCTTGCGGAAGAAAAGGTATGTTGTCTTATTTGATGACGTATGGAATGAAAATTTTTGGGATGACATTCAATCTGTTTTGATTGATGATAAAAATAAAAGTAGGATAATAATCACAACAAGGAACGTGAAAGTTGCAGACTTTTGTAAGACTTCTTCTATTGTTCAAGTATATAACCTTGAAGAACCTCTAAGTCCAGAAGAATCTTTGAAATTGCTCCACAAGAAGGCACGTTATGGTTCTGACGGACATTGTCCCCATGAACTTAAAAATGTGTCTTTTGAAATTCTTAGGAAATGTAAAGGTTTACCTCTAGCAATTGTGGTCGTTGGCGGTCTTTTGAGTCAACGAAAGGAACAAAGTGCCCTTGAATGGACAAAGTTTAGTGAAGAGTTGAAGAGGAATCGTAACTTAAACGGTATAACAGACATTATAGGTTTCAGTTATAATGATTTGCCAATACATCTCAGATCATGTTTATTGTATTTCGGAATGTATCCGGAAGGCTATGAAATTGAATCTGATAGATTGGTTAAGCAGTGGGTAGCTGAGGGTGTTGTTACACCTGATACCGAGAAATCTTTAGAAGAAGTTGCAAATGAATATTTATTAGGCTTGGTCCATAGAAGTTTGGTGCAAGTGTCTTCAATTTCCTTCGAAGAAAAATTTATAAAATGTCGTGTTCATGATTTAATACACGTCATGATCCGTAGAAAAATCAAGAATACTTGTTTTGGCGAGTATATTGGTGGTGGTGGGGATGATCAATCTGAGTCAAGTGGGTTGGTTCGACGTCTGACAATTGCAACCAATGATGTAATTAGAAGTACTGAAACCTCAC
>Ga0123342_1008650_pt1 | contig 12652 bp, 9 predicted proteins | sample Turbeawhitnodule_FD_89960 | JGI IMG/M metagenome (GOLD analysis project Ga0123342, IMG submission 89960) | Root nodule microbial communities of legume samples collected from Mexico - Turtle bean Mexico white nodule | ecosystem: Host-associated > Plants > Roots > Nodule | place: Mexico: Nepantla...
AAGTTTCTTGATTCTTTTCCAAATTCAGGAAATTCTTTATCAATATTCTTCCACTGCAAAGAATCAGCAGGATGACGAAGTAATCCATCACATTTTCTATTATCTGCATGCCACCTAAGGTTTATAGCGTCATCTGCATTTGCAAACAAACGCTTAAACCTTGGAATTATTGGAAGATACCAAACAACCTTAGCAGGAGGACCTTCCTTTGTCAATTCATCAATGTCATCATTCTGACCAACTTTAACCTTATAACGTGACAAACCACACCTGGGACATCTTCTTAAATCTTCATACTCATTTCTGTATAAAATACAATCGTTAGGACTTGAATGTATTTTTCTATACTCCATACCCATTGGACAAAGTATTTTTTTTTTTGCCTCATAATTTCGATTGGACAAGGTATTTCCTTCTGGAAGCATGTCCTTAAGCAATTGAAGCAATTCTGTAAAACTTTTGTCTGTCCATCCATCCATTGCCTTCAAATTCATCAACCTTAACACTGTTGATAATCATGTGAAGTTAGTTGAACCAGTATACAAAGGAGTCTCCGCATCATTAGACATATTTTCGAAAACTGCATTAGCAAAAGATTCTGCTCCCATATCACGAATCATGTCTTCTAATTTATCATTTATTGAGAAATGAACTTCCTCCGAAGCTCCGCGCACACTTGGAAAGTCTAACAATTCACCATGCCATGTCCATGTTGTATAACTTTTCAAAAATCCATCACACAAAAGATGTTCTCTAATTCCGGAAACACTCAATATCATTCTATTCAAACAATTGACACAATGACACCTTATTCTTACTCCATTATTACAACTAACGACATTATGTTCTGCGAACTGTATGAATTCTTCCACTCCTTTTTCGTAAGCATCACTTGTTCGTGGTGTATTAATCCAACTCTGATCCATGAATTTGCTAGACTAAGAACCAATGCGGACTCAGAACCAATGCATTCAATATAATATGTAATCATTAAAAAATAAATCAAAATTGCCGAAGGTCGGACACCTCCGGACTCAGTACCAGTGCGTTCAATATGTCAAAACAATATATAATCATTAAAAACTAAATCAAAACTGCCGAAGGTCGGACACCTCTGGACTCAAAATCAGTTCATTCAAAGTTATAAAAACAATATCTAATCATTAAAAACTAAATTCAGATTGTCGAAGGTCGGACACATTCGGACTCAGACTCAGTACGTTCAATATATAAAATCAATATCTAACTCAAAACAAACAATTTCAAAATATAGTTAATAATATTTAATATATAATTAAATAATAAATAAAAATATACTAACCTCAAAAGTGAAACGAAGCTGAAAAGAAACTCGCGCGAGAACTTTGTTAACGAACGATTCAGCAAGGAGGCGTGCTGGCGTGGAGGAGCTGGTTGCACAGGCAGGGACGCGGTGCGGCGGTTTCGCACAGCTGGAGGGGCGCGACATGGCGGTTTCGCGCAGCTGCAGGGGCACGACAATTTTGCGCATGTGCAGGGCTTGGTGGGGGAGTCGGGTCGACGCGGGGCGAGCTCGGGGTGAGTGCAACGCTGTGACGAGGCGACACGGGCGGTGGCGCGAAGGTGAGGTAGTCGGTCGGTGCAGGTGAGAAGTAAGAGAAGATGGAAAACTGAATGTGAGAGAAGTGAGAGAAGAGGGAATGCGCTGATGGAGAAAAAAAACCTACTTTTAACGACGGTTCTGGGAGAACCGTCGCGATAATGTCACTTTTAACGATGGTTTAGGAAGGAATCGTCGTTAAAAAGCCAAAAAAATCAAAATATTTACGGATTTGCCATTGCCTCGGTTATTACGATGGTTCTTTTCTAACTGCCTTTAAAGGGAGTCGTTAATGAAGTTTTTTGTACTAGTGAGTGCTAAAAACATTGGATCAAACTCAACAAGATATTTTTATCCATTGTGATAGTAGTTTTGCAACTAAGCTCTCAAGAAATCTAGTAATGCATGGTCATAACAATCATATAGATGTTCATTTTTTTTTCTTTTATAGCTTGCATGAGAAGGTTGATAAAGCTAGTTTATTGTACTACTTTGGAACAAATAATTGATTTGATGACAAAACCTCTTAAGTTGAATGATTTTTTTGAAGCTATATACTATGCTTGGTGTTTGTGTAAAGAATAATATAAACTAAATTATTTGAACATTTAGTTTAACGGAGAAATTGTTAGGATTTAGTCCATATTAGCCAATAAATAAAATACCACCTTATATGAGATTTCTTGGTTAAAATAGGTCTTACTATTTAAAAGTTTGTTTATAGTAGGTTCCTTATTTATCACATTTTCTGTTTGCTTTGTATGACTATTTATGGTCGAAATATTTCTCATTCAAGAATAATCATTTTATAAGTTGTAGTATGTTAATTTTGTTTCTCCGAATCATTAAGAAATCTTCCTCATTCCTTAAATATCTAGTTAAAACAATAATTAGATTGGGAATACCTTAAACAAATATTTCCCTGATTCACAATAAGGATTTTAGTTAATTTCTCTAGATTGTTATATGTTCTTTAACGAATCCCAAAACTGATTTCTAAGGTTGACTAAATTCCAGTATCATAACAAATAGATGATACAAATAACTTCATCTACCTTTAACATTAAGGTGTTTTAGTTTAAGAAAAAAAATTAAAGTACACAAATATTTTAATGTGTGTTTACCAAGGATTATCAGGGGTATTGCCTTTAAGGATTACAAAGTTGTATGTTGTCTAACCCTTAATTTATAACATTTGAAGTTTGGTTTTTCTTTTTGACTCATTCTCAAAGTGTTCCTTTAGGCTAAGCAACGACATTGACGACAACAATAACATGTCCCTAATCCACACACATTCTTAATTTATGATAAGTTGGAGAATGTAACTCACATACCTTTCACTTAAGCGCCTCATAACTTTCTTAAACGAGTTACCCTCAATCCTTCCTTATTGTAAGTTGACTTAAATAAGTTGTAGCTAGTTCATACAAGTTCTTGTACAAGTTCTTGTACAAGTTGACTTATTATTTTTCTAGAAGAGTAAAGATAAAATAAACAAAGCATAAAACCATAATTGTTCCAACCAAAAGATTTGAGAATCCTAATTAGAGCATTCAGTGTCTTATTATTCCTAATTAGTCTAACTATAAAACTTAACGAAACCTACATATCATTACAATAGTAAAAAATAATAAAAATTTAATTTGAGTTATACACTACTAAAAAATATAGAAAGTGTGACCCACCGTAAATTAAAAATAAAATAAAAATATATAATATTTGAGATATACTAATAATAAAAAATAATTATGTTGTAAATCTTGGAAAGACTTGAATAATAATAATATTATTATTTTTTTAATGAAAATTAACTAATTGATTAAAAATTATGTATTCTTATTTATAAAATATCCATAAAAAAGTATGCGCTTAATTTATATATATATATATATATATATATATATATTTTGCTTTGAGTAAATAGTTGATTTAATATATAATAAGTATAAACATATTTCACTCTTAGTATAATAAAAAAATAAAATTTTAACAAATAAAATTTTATCTTTAATAATAATTGAACATTAATATATAATTAACTTTGAAGTAATTTTACTTCGTAAATAATTATTAGCCATTTCTTCGACGCTAATCATAATTTTATACTAAAGTTGATATGTTTTATAAATATATATATATATATATATTTAATTACTTTAATCAATAACATAATTTAAATAAAATAAAATAAATGAAAATTTTTATACGAAAATTATAATTTTTTATTGTAAAAAAAAAGGAAATGTGTCACTTATGTTGAATAATAAATTTTTAAGAACAAATTTAAATCCTAAATACAAATAAATAATAATAATAATAATAATAATAATAATGTTAGTGTAGGTTGAAAAACTAATTAAGAAAGCTAGTTATTGGAATTCAATTATATTACCTCACAAGAAAGTACCAAACACGGGCGGTGACAAGAAAGCATAAATGTTGTTACCTTAGCCGTTTATTTTCTCATGAAAAACACTATACTGCAGCATCATCCTCAATCTCCTACTCAACAAAATCTCTTCTTTTGTATCTATGGATTCTTCTGGCTACCAACAGCATCAACAACAACAACATGGCCACGACCCATCTCAAACTTCATCCTATGATCAATCATCACAGCCTTGTTATCCCTATAGTAATAGTAATGATAATGATAATAATAATAGTTATGCACAAGATAACCAAGCCCAATTCCAAGAACACCCCAATTCGATCCCAATCGCCCCTGAGCCGCCTCATTCTACAGAACCCTCACACCCTCACGCGCTGAACCCGGTCCACCCTACGCCGGTTCAAGGTTCCTTAAACCCTGCAGCAGTGGCAGCCATAGCGGGAGCTCTCGCGCAGCTTGTGGGGAACGTTGACGGGTTACCAAGGGAACTGGTAAAGCGAAAATGATCAGTTTATTTATTTACACTCCCCAATTTTCTTTTCTCATTCGCAAAATTATTTGGTTGATTCGTAGTGTATGAGAAGGAATCGCATTTTACATTTTGAACTTTTGTGACGGTATGAGAACAAAATGTAGGGTTGTATCCTCTTAATGTTGTTATTCACTTATTGCTGAAAAATTAGGTAGCCATTTTTTCAGATGAATATTTTCTGGTGGGTGCTTACATCTGTCTTATTTTTATTTAAATGTTTTATGGGATGATGCATATGAATGTGTACATTGGTGTCATGTCATGTTCTTCCTGTCATATACGTTACCTGATGCTGCATCTCTGAAATGCTAGACTTGTGTCTCGCGTATGAATTTGAATGTGGCATGCATGTAACATTCACTTTGGTAATCAGAATCTGCCCTGAAATGAGTGACTTATTGTTGTTAAAGCTTCTTTTGATGATTAATTGTTAGCCTTAGTAATTGGACTCATATTTGGTTGATAGTGATAAATTTTCCTTCTGTATTTGTTAGGACAGAGTTTCTTGAATTGCCAAAAACATGCACTGATTGGTAATTATCTATAGTATCCTTTAATTCATTTGGAAGTTCCTTTCCTACTGGATGGAGCCCTGTTGTTTTCTTAAGTTGTGATGCATGAAAACTGTGTATCATGGTCTGCTCAGGGAGTTGTAATTTAAAGGATCAGTTCCCATTTATTTTAATACCAAATAGAAGCCAGTCTAGGATGTAGTTTTGTTGGCACAAAAAGTTGTTTATTTGGTCAGATTTTGAGATAGGCCCAATTCCCTGGTTAAATCTGAGAAACTCTTTGATGCTTATCTGCACTTCAAATCCTCATCTATGCTCATAAGATCTTGTGTAATCGCTTCCACTAATGTTTCTCCTAGGACAAATTTAGCTAAAGGAGGTGGTCTTCTGTAAACCACTTCAAATTTGATGTGGAGTGCAGCTCCTTAGAAATTGGTATTATACCAATATTCAGCCCAAGGAATAAAGTATGCCAAAAACTTTGGTTGCACCGAACAAAAGCACCCAAGATAGGTTTCTTATATTCTATTATTAACTTCAGTTTGCCTATCTGGGTGGCAAGTTGTACTGATATTCAAAGTAGTTTTCGATAATCTAAAAATTTCCTGCCTAACTAGACATAAAACTAGGATCTCTATCACTTACAATGGAGATTGGTACCCACGATGTCTAATGATTTCTTTAATAGAAATATCATCTATAGATCTTGTAGTATATAAATGCTTAAGCAAAATGAAATGTCCATGTTTACTCAATTTCTCTACAACTACCGTCACTGCATCAAAACCTTTAGATATAGGAAGACACACAATAAAATCCATAGTGATTTTGTTAGCTTACACATAGAGGAGGAGTTAGTTAGAATTAGAATAGTCATGAGTTAGTTATTTGATTTGCTAGTTAGATATAAATAAGAAAGAAGGAGAGAGGGGGAGGGGCAGTGTAATATTTTTGTAGATTGTGCTTTAGCTCTTTGTGAAGGGGAAGCCCTTGAAGGAGAGAGTGCTCTCCTATTTCTTGTTCTTTTCTTTCTATTCTATAAAAACCTTTCTTTTCTTCTCTTTATAATTCTTGGTTCCTAACAGATTTCATTCCACATGGTTGTAAGTATTGGCAATGACTGCAATAACCCTCCTGGAGATGAAGTCTGTTATTTACTTCTTTGACATATATGACAAACTACTCCATATTTTGTTTTTGTTTCCTTCATGCTACTCAAGAAAAACGATTACGTCATTCTTCTATAGGTTCTTGAAGTACCTGATGGACCCCCTTATAGGAGTTGTATAAAATTAATGAACGAATTTAGGAACCCATGGAGAACTAGCAGATAAAACCAATCCTTGTCAGATGGTCCATCAATTTTGCTAGCGCTTGCCTTAAGTGTGCCAAATGATCTTCCCATGTTCTAATGTATACTAATATATCATCAAAGGAAAAAAGGGCATACCTTCTAAGGAAAGGATTTATAATATAATTCATGCATTTTGAAAATTAGTTGATGGAGTAGTTACTCCAAAAGGCATTACCAAAGATTTAGAATGGCCTTGATGTGTTCTGAAAGTGGTTTTCGATATATCTGGTTCATGCATCCTAATTTGGTGATATCTGGCCCTTAAGTCTATTTGGAAAAGTAAACAGCCCCATTTAATTCATTCAACATTTCTTTTATCACAGTAATAGGGAATTTATTTGGTACAGTGGCTTTGGGGAAAGCATGGTGGTCCACATCTGACTGCCATATTTTTTCTTTACTAATATAACTGGGCTTGAATATGGGTTATTGTTTGGCCTTATTATAATAGTCTCCAACGTCTCTGCCACTCGAGTCTCTATTTTTCTGCAGATGGGGGGTAACGACATTGTCTTATGCTGACCGGATTTGTTCTTGATTTGGTAGGAATACATGATCTACATCCTTTAGTGGAGACAGTCCTTTAGGTTCTTGAAATATTACTGCAAATTCTTTTTACTCCCTTTTTAGCATTCTAACGTGGGTTGTAATCAATTATTCCTCTCCTAAACTGTTTTGCTTTACAAACAACAGCATAAACATTATGTGAACTTCCTCTTTAGCCAGTTTCTTTAGAGCTTTAGGGGATATCATTGGTTTGGATAGGCTTGTATCTCCTTGTGCTTTAATAATTTGCCCTGCATGTATGAAAGTCATGCTTAAAGTTTTTCATTTTTCTTTAATCTCCCCTTAAGTGACCAACCAAGCCAAACCAAGAATCACTCCACTCCCCCAACTTTGAAACAATAAAAATCTCCTTCCATGTTATATTGTCCCAATTGCACCCTCAAACACCAGCAACCACCTTGAGCGGAATTTATTTTCACATCTTCTAATCTCACATAATAGGGTCGGGTTGCTTCAGGTTGGATTTCCCAACTCTTAACTACCTTGCTTAATATGAAATTATGACTAGAACCACTATCTATCAAGATCACACTTTCTTGTCCTTGCAATTTTCCATTTAGCTTCTTAGTTTGCAATTATGTCATTGTCATGCCACCTACGGTGCATATCGAAAGATCCATCCATTGACATGCCATCTTAGATTTCTTTTCAGACTTATTATTATTGTTATTATTATTATTACTACTACTACGATCGTCCTCTTTCAACATGGTTATTTCTCCATCATTGCTCACCTCATCATCCTCAGCCAATATAACCACCCGTATATTTTTTTTTCAGTACACCAGTGTTCATGTGCATATGCTAACTCACAGTGAAAACATTTTCCATTTTCTCTCTTCTGAATGTATTCAGTATAGGGAGGGGTACAAGCTACTTTGCTTCGCTGCTCTGAAAATTTGGTTTTGCAACCGAAGATGCTAATCTGAACTCTTAGTTTCTTCATAGGTGGCTCTAGTGTTGGTTGAAACATTCATCACCCTTGCTCTAATCACAATAGCTCATCCTCTTGGAAAACAAAAACCTAAATTGACTTCATGTTCTTGCTGTTCTCTCATGCTGTACATTTGTTTTACGGCTTCGTCCACATCACAAGCAATTTCCATAGTGCTACTAAGGTCCCTAGGGTCATGTGGTATCACCAAACATCAAGTATCAGCCCTTCATAAAATATGCCAATATTTGATCCTCTGAATTTGGTTTGGCTTGGGAAACCAATAATTCAAACTCTTGCACATATTTCTCTACTCCCATTTGTCGTATGGAAGCTAACCTTGCGTACAGTATTCCACTCCCTTGGTCTCTAAATCTTCTCATCAATACTTCAGAAAATTCTTTTCCTAATGGATTCTTAGATGTTTGTCTATAATACTGAAACCAATTCACCACTTTTCCCTCAATACTAATAAAACCAAGCTTCAATTTTTTTGAAGGTTTTACTTCTTGCACCTTGAACAAATTTTCAGCACGCGCGCCAACCAGTCCAATGGGTGTTTTCCTTTAAAATTGGGTAATGATTCTTAATACTCTAAATCTGTCTTCATCTTGCCCACTACTTCATCCAAAGTTCTGACATGATTTTCCATGGTGAAAAGGATCCGACAGGTAAGACCATTGTTAGAACTCACTTTCTTGAATTTTCAAACTACAACTTGAAAACAAGAACACCTCCTTATTCTTGGAGCAACTACATTGAAATAGCTCTTTATATGTTCAACTATCAAACAATGAACAAGGTAAGTAAGTTTACCTCTCCCTCACCCCTAAAAGGAACTCTCTGCTTTTCTACACTTCAATGCCTAGTTTACTTGGTGTCACCTAGTCTTGTAATCCATTTTCTTGTATTGAAATGTATGTTTCATATCCATTTAAATTTCTTTTGTTGTTGTTGTTGTTAGCATGCTGAACTTGTAATGTGATGCTAGAAATATTACAAAGAGTCTTGCCAATTGCTATATATTGTTGTCTTATTGAAATTAAAGGATGCAAATTGAAAGAAGTTCAACTTGAGCTGAGCTTTGGAAAGTATAGGAAAATGTTGTGGAATACTGAAATAATTTATGGGGTCTTTGTGCATTTGAATTGGATTTACATTGAGTACATCTCATGATCTACATAAGTTTCACTGTTAAATCAGTTACATTACCTTCTAGGCATAAATGTATGTGTTTAGAAAGTGACAAGAAACATAGTAATGTAATGTTTGTAATGTTTCCCAGTTATAAGATATGTCTCACTGCAATCTTCACCTTAATCTAAGCGTGATGATAAAAACAATCCTTTCCAAATATGCAATTTTTTTGTTACATGCATTTATATTTTAATGATATTATTATTTGCTTCCTTTTAATACTCTTAAAGCTTTTCCTCGAATTAGTATCAAAAAGCTTCTTCTCAAATTATCTTTTAATTTCACATGAGTGCTTATGTTTTTGCATTAGTTGAGATTACAGTGCTATTTTCAATGCCCATATTCTAGATAGATAATACTAGTTTGATTAATTTTTCTTACTTTCATGCCTCTATTTTATTTGTTCATCAACTTTCTTTTCCTTTCTCTTGACCTTGTTTTCCTTTTTAGTGTAACACTTAAAAACAAAGGAGACTAGGATAGTTAATTATTACCCATTCGTGTCTTACATGAAATACTAACAAAACTCTTAGTAGGTGAGTGTATGCCTAACTCAACCTCACAAATCGGTTTGTAAGGTGAGATTTTACATCCCACTTATATATATTATGATTGGCCATATCCATAGTCGATGTGAGTTCTCTAACACACTCTCTTATATGGATGAATGAACATTTTGAGCGTGGGATAAGATATTCGTGGGTGGTCTAATAGGAGTCGAATAATGGTGGCACGATAACCCCAATGAACTTGATTAAGATAGACTTTGAATAACTCTAATACCATATCCGGAAGTTGGTTTATGCCTAACTCACCTCATAAAACTAGCTTGTAAGGTGAGGTTTACACCCTCTTATATATTATGACTTGACCATATTCTTAGTCATTGTGAGATCTTTAACACAAAATTTGCCCCATTTTTGTAGTCTACATTTCTTCTTGCTTGATATTCAACACTATACTTGTTCAATGCCTAGTACCCTTTCTCTTTGCCTTGTGACCTAGATCATGAGGTTAAATTTTGAAAATAAACATTTTGTTGTGGGTAAGGAAGGCTAAGAATTGATTTACTCTACAAACTCTTGTATGTTTTACTTTTTTGCTTCACGGTTTTTGGTGTATGTGGCTTGTAAATGTTTTCATGTTTTGCTCACGAGTAATTGTGTCTCTAACCTTTAATACATTTCATGGTGCTGATTCTTTTCTATTACTTTGGAACCAATATGGGTGTTAACATCTTCTCCAACTTGAACTAAGATGTCTTCATCCAAAGCATCCAAATTTGAATTTTCTTTATTCTCCTCCACAGTGCATTCATCATCGAAAGCAAGATTATCAATGTTGTAGTCATTTTTTTTCCAACATTCTTCTTCTTGTTCAATCTTTGATTAGTCATCACAAACATCACATTATTCTTGGTCTTTTAGTGTACACGGTTTATTTTCTTGGTGTGGACCAAAGTAATTATAAAATTAATTAACAGAGCATGATAGCAAATTCTTACCCTCTCAAAAACACTCCAATTATACTCGCAACCAGAAGAACTACAAGTCAAACTCAATGCTCTAATAGAAAACCTTTGTAATTGTAGACGTTGATCATCATATTTCCCACCATTATGCTGAAATTTTGGTTTTAAGTGCACATTGAGCTATTAGACTACCCAAAACCACATATTAGCTTTTGAAACTCTCAATGTGAGCATTAATCTTAGTGACATCAATATCTCGCACTAACCTATCAAAACAATCATGCATTTCACACTTCACTTCATAATCAACTTTAAATCCAAAAATATAGTGCAATATTGGACTAAGATAATATCCTATTGCATGGAATTACCCTATTGGTTCTCCCATCTTTGATCAATGATTTCCCAAAGGGGTGAGAATAGCTAAGAAAGATAAAAATAAACAAATTAACCAGCAAACAAAGTCTATAAAAAATAAATTATAAAATCAAACAACTGAAAGATAATTAGTTATTTTCACCTTTTAATAACTCCATTGAACATACTTTGTATCTTCTCTTAGTTCTTAAGTAAATCCCATGGTTAGTTTCTCATCTGAATCCACCATGCACAACACCTTAATTAGGAGAAGAGCATCTCATGCAATTCAAAAGATTTCCAAAATCCCTTATTCAATATCAAATTAACCACAAGCACTCCATCTCTAGTCTATACAAATTGACTAGATTGACACTCCTTATATCTGAACATCTTAATAAATGATTCTTTATTTTCATTCAAGCATCTCAAAATCAAACAAGTGGAAAAATGATGGAAAGGGGAGTAATGAGTGGGTCTGGAAAGTTTATTACAGAAAGAAATTTAAGAATTAGTTGGCTGTTGGCTTTTAACAACTGTTGCAAGAAGGGGGCTGAGACTTTCGTTTTCAAAGTCTATATATTCTTATCTTGTGGTGGAAAAAATAGAAAGGATTGTAGTTTGTTGTGACAAGGAATGCCCTGTGTGAAAGTAAGTATTTTCCGTTATTTGGAAGTTTTCTGAGAAATAATACAGTTTTGAGGGACTGTCCTTACATTTTTTATTCTACTTTTTACCTTATCTTTGAAGGCTCGTAACAGAAAAAAAGTATTGGTTGGTCTTATCAAATATGTTCCTTTAGTAAATTTGTGCAATAAGGAAACTAAGACCAGTTCATGAATATATGTAGGTTGTGAACTTTTACTATTGATGGAATGGTATTTTCTTCTCAAAATCTTCCAACATTGACACAAGGTGTCTAATATAACTTCTTTCTTTTTTGTATCAATAAGTATGCAATTTCCTTGTAATTTGGTGTATTATCGGTGACAATTTGGATAAAATTATCTTCCCTAGCCTCCTTAAAAACATCATCCATCATCTTGAAAACTTCTTCAACTGCTTCACATATGTCAGAAGCATCAATAGACTTTTAAAAAAAAGGACAATTCGCTTGGAAATATTTACCAAAAAATTAAGTATAGTCCTCCTCATATCAGTCCATCTGTTTATGTTCTTCTCGAAGGTTTATTCATCCTTTTAACATCTTCAGGAACTAGTATACATGCTTCAACATCCTTTGAAGTCCCTACTAAATGATGTTTTAATCAATAAATTTCTCGTGATAATACTTTCTCACAATATTAACACCTCACATTTCTTGTTTTCCCATCGATTAAAATGCAATGACTACTCGCACAATCAGTCCTTGCTCAGATAACCACTTTGTTATATTCTAAAGTATTAGGATTTTATCATGATTTTATTAGGATTTTATCAGGATTTTATTAGGATTTTATCAGGATTTTATCACTTATTTAATTAGTTAAGATTTTATTAGGATTTTATCATTTATTTAATTAGTTAGGATTTTATTAGGATTTTATCATTTATGTAATTAGTTAGGATTTTATTAGGATTTTATAATCTTTAGTACTCTATTGATATGAACGATCGTGTGTAGAAGCGTCTAGGTCTTCTCGTAAGAGATTTCGAAGAACGATTAGGCTTTGGACAAAGGGAACCTTTAGGTGGCTTCCGATTATACCAAGAACAAGAACAATGATAGAGAATTGAGAAAAGGAAACAAACTGCAT
>Ga0123342_1008651_pt1 | contig 12652 bp, 1 predicted proteins | sample Turbeawhitnodule_FD_89960 | JGI IMG/M metagenome (GOLD analysis project Ga0123342, IMG submission 89960) | Root nodule microbial communities of legume samples collected from Mexico - Turtle bean Mexico white nodule | ecosystem: Host-associated > Plants > Roots > Nodule | place: Mexico: Nepantla...
TAATAGTTAAGGCCCAAATAAACCCAATTATAAGAATATTAATTAAAACAATGGATTTATTTATTATTATAGTCCAATAATCTATGAATAAGGCTAGTGAGTGTGAATAAATATATGCTCATCTTAAACAATTCAACCCCCCTCTCGTTTAAGGCCATATATTCTTACATGGGCCGCAATGCGTCAAGCTCTTCCCACAATGTCTTAGAGTCAATATAATATTTCGTAATTCTTCTCTCCCCTTGTTTTATATTGATTGTCGCTACGAGATGGCTCTGGCATATCTCCATTGACGAACTTGAATTTATTCTTGAAAAGAAAAGCCCTTTTCACCGCTCTGCTCCAGGAGTGGTAATTTGAACCATCCAATAGTGGTGTGACCAAAACCATCCCTGGGTTTTTTCTCAGATGTAGATAATACATGCTAGCGGGATTTTGTTGTTCATTCTTGAAAGAACTTTCCTAGGTTTCAGCCATGGAAACAGATCTAAGGAAAAAAAACGAAAAAAGAAAAGAAAGATAAGTAAGGAAAGGGAAACAGAACCATTGGCAGCAGAGAGAGAAGCAGGTTATACCCGCTCTGATACCATCTTGAGTTTTTGAAGGTTATACATGTTTCTAACTTGTGGAAGATGATGTGCGGTGGCAAGGGATGAAAACAGAAACAATGAGCGGTGGTAAAGGGCAAAGAGAAAAGATAGGCACAAATATTAATCATAAAATATTTCTATCAAATTGAGTGTGTAAAACATTAGAAAAGGGTACATGATAAATACACTATGAAGATACATTTGGGTTTGGCCCATACAAAACATAAAAGGCCCAGAAAGATAAAATTACCCTCTTTTTTTTCTATGCCAATTTGGGTAACTCATATTTTAAGGGGCCAACACGAACCTCACCTTTTTCACCCGCATCTTCATCCTTGTGACCACCTTTATACTATATAGTATATATCCATGGATATTTCATATGTAAAGTGGATATATGGCAGTGTTATGATTATTTAAGATTCTGAAATATCTAACTGAAAATAAGTACATTGACATGATAATAAATAAAATTAAATGAGAAAACAATCAAAGTTACTCAGTTCAATAGAAACAAGTAATTGAGAGGTGAAAAACACATTAATTACAAATATAACTAGAAGTCACCCAATCACCACAACTTCATCATTAATAGATTTTGATTTTTCCCCTTGATTCTACAATTTGATTTAGTGATGGAGTACCACTTCCAACATCTGGTACGTGGAATAAATAAAAAATAATTGTAAGTTACTCATTTTCAATGTATATAAAATAAACAAAGAAAACAATATTATAATAAAAATACTAAGATAGAATAATTTAATGAAATCTATTTAATTTTTGTTTTATTTTACCATAATGTTCACTAATATACACTAGATAATTTAACGGGTTGGTAAAACAAACAAATGAAACCAATGGAGATGTAGGGAGAATTTTACAGGCAAATTTGGGAACCTAATTTCACCTTCTCGTTCACACCCACAAAGAAAGAGATAAACCATATATCTTAGTGATCTTAAACCCACTAATGTATTATGAAATTTGGTTCCAAACATGGTTTACTAAAGAATTCTTTTGTTTTATTTTTATAAGTCAAACTTTCTTTTAAGGGGTCAATAGTTATAATTACAAGCTTTTTGTAGTATAATTTAATTTTGAATTGTTGTGTATTATATAGCTATTAGTTTTTGTAAAGTTATTTCAAAAAATATATCTAGGAAATAGTTGACGGTACTCACATAATGTATTAAAATTAAATTCCTAATGGAGACTTTAAAAACAAATATTTCACTTCAATTTACTTGTTGTACCAAAAATAAAAGATATTTTAGTTTATCTTTACTCATTATAACATGATTTTGTTGGATGAAAAATATAGAAATTATTAGAATAAAAATATATTATCATGTAGAAGTTTATGTTATGTGAGTTATGATGAACTGCAAAAGGTTATGATGTCATTGTAAAGTTCATTGATGTTTTCATAAGGAAAAAGAAACATCTTCTCTTCAAAAATTGAATTTCCAAATTACTATAATCAAGAAAGTCAATAGAAGATAACAAGGAAATGAAAGTTTGAATAAAATAGATACTCAACAAAGTTGTTCTGTTTCAGCCAAATAATACAAAAATAATTTAGAGAAACTCTTGAAATATGCTTGTTACTACTGAAAATTATAGAAAAACTAATTGAGAGAAAATCTTGATACTACAATAAAAAATTAGTTTCAGTAACAAAAAGTTAGTGATAAATATGACAAAACTAAAAAAATATTACAATAAATATATTAAAAAATTAAGAACACATATCATAAATAATTACAGTAATATAATAAAAATATTTTTTTTTAAATAAAAATATAGTTAATATAAAAGTTATTAAATATTTATAAATTAACAATTATTTATTATGAATGACAAACTATTAATTATTAGTTTGTTAAAATATCTCATAAATTTAATTTTATATATTTAATAAAAAAAATTACAATTTTATATATATATATATATATATATATTTATATTAGTAATAAAAAATAATTGTTCTACTTTAGGTTTGAACTTAGGACTCTTAATAAGGTAAAAAGATAATTTTAACACTCCCACTATACCACTTTAGAATTACTATGAAATTTGTGTCAATAATAATTTATCATAAGTTTATTTTTACGTATATAATAGAAAATTTAGACATATATATTTATTTAAGTGACAAAAAAAATTATTAAATTTATATTATTTTATATTTGAATTTATCATCTTTCTTTTTATAAGTAAACATTATTTTATATATATATAAAGGGAATTCTTCTCTTTAACTTCTCTCAAATTTTTTCCTATTTTATCCTTATATCAGTATTTTATTTTATTTCATTACTATGGTCATTGCGTCATTTCCTATTTTTTCTAAAACATTTGGTATATGTTTCCCTATTTTTTAAATATTTATTAAATAACTAATTATTCTTATGAAAAATTGAAAACTTCTTTTAAAAAAAAAACTAATATATTGTCATCTTGTAAAAGGCAGTTATCAATTTTAAATTTTAAACGTGGAGTAGTTTGTTCGAAACAGTCGTGGACATTCTCATAACATGAAACAATTTTTATTTTATTTTTTTATATCTTCATCTCTCTTAAAAATTATAATTTTTATCTCTTCTTATTATTTGGTTTAATTGACATCTTTTATTTAATTTTTAATATTAAACATAATTATATATAAATGATAAAAATAAAAAATATGAATACGCTATTTTGGTTTAATTGACATCTTTTATTTAATTTTTAATATTAAACATAACTATATATAAATGATAAAAATAAAAAAGTGGATGCATAGGCACAACAACGTTTGTGTTTCTGCTAGTGTAATTAATAGTGATATATATAAAAATTTGTCACTATTTGTATATTAGTTGTGAGAATATTTTAATTTGTCACTATTTGTATATTAGTTGTGAGAATATTTTAATTTTTCACTATTTGTATATTGGTTGTGACTATCTTTAATTTACCACAAATAATTCTTCATTAATATAAAATATCATATGATAAATTTATTTTTCTTTAGATAAAAATATAATTAATATTTTTTTAATTCTTATAAAGTAATAAGGATCATATAATATTAATTTTCATTATTATTATTATATCACTAGTAATTGTTAAAAAAAAACATTACTTTTGTCTACTTGAAATTTGAATATGATTTTCTATTCAAGAAACAACTTTACTTCTTTGTGACACTTTACAATTGCAATACTTATTTTGATACTTTTATTCATATATGCATACTTTTATACATTTATGCTTTTTATTATGATATTCATTTCAAATTTAAATTCAGCATATAAAATTTAAATCGTCTAAATTATATGTAACAATGATAATGATAAGTATAAAAATTGTTACTATTTTTTTTAATTTTTCATAAAATGTTAAAAAACAATTGTTCTACTTTAGATTTGAACTCAAAACCCTTTAATGAAAAAAATCATTATTTCCACAATACCACTTTAGAATTACAACAATATTTGTATCAATAATAATATGTCATAAATTCATTCTTACAAAAAAAATTATTATATTTGTGTTATTTTTTATTCAAATGTATAATATCAATATTATTTTTATTTTGTAATAATTAAATTAATAGTGTTATATATAAAATTTGTCACTATTTGTAAATTAGTTGTAAATAAATTGTTGTCATTATTTATATATTACTTGTGACTATTTTTAAGTTGTCACTAAATTTTTATTAAAAATAAAAAAATATACATGTTATAAATAATTATTTATTAATATAAAATACCCTATGATAAATTTATTTTTCTTTTAATAAAAATATAATTAATAAAAAATTTATTGAATGTTTATAAATTAATAATGATTATATAACATAAAATATCATATAATAATAATTTTATTATTATTATATCACTAGTAATTGTTAAAAAAATATTAAATTTTTTCTACTTTAAATTTGAACCCATGATACCAACAACTAGGACTACAACTCGAAGAATACAAGATTGGGCCTCCACTGATCTTAGTAAGTCCAAGCTACTCTCGATATACGCCAACCCTGTAGAAAGTATGGCATTTAAGCCTTGTATTTGAGACAAATAGAGTAGGTGTTTGGGATTGTTATTTGGTCCTTTTGTAGATTAGTGTTAAGGTAGACTAACTATGGTTTCATAGCCTAGCTAAGGTTTCAATTGAGTTCATTCAAGCCTAAGAGAAACCTTAGGATAGGGTTAGCTTGGGAGAAGCAATTGAACCACTTAATGTGCCACCTTTCTAGGAAATCCAAATTTGAATTTCCCTCTTCTTCTTCCTCCCAATAGCCAATCAAGAAGGTCATAATTAGGCAATTGATGCATTGTAAGAACTTTTAAATTAGTAGATTTATGATGCATAAATTTGATGAATTTTTACGACAAGTGTACCGTGTTGGTCAGAAGTAATAATTGTCCTTAAAGACGGATATCGATCCCACAAGGAACAATAAATTATCAAGTACAATAATCACTAAATATCAAACAAAACAATAAAAGAAAGTGTTGAAATTGGTTGTGTTGGCAATGATCAATGAGAAAACAGACAAAGAATTGGTTGCTTCAAGTTGGAAAAATAAGGATTAGGTTTCATCTTTCTCACTCTCATGTATTTTGATTAGCATGTCAATATTAAGTTATTTGATTGAAATTAATGCCCGTAGAAATTTCATTATTATCGATCTCTCGCATATAAATTTCTTAAGAATGTTTCCTAAATATTGATATCTCGCATACTTATAAAAACAACTTCACACTCAGACGTTGATGACAATTAACATTTCAAGTCTATCTCTAACACTCAAATATGTTAAGTATTGTTGTTTAGGTCAGAACCCTAAAAATACCTCTCGGTCAGATTTAAGATTCTCAATTTGTCACTAAAATTTAGAAACAAAACAACAATACCAATAATTAATCAAGCACAAAATATTATATCATATTAAATATCACCTAAATACATAAAAGTTCGACCAAATTACTCCCAATCCCAAATGATAGAATTAGCCAGACATACTTCTAGTACCTTTCATTCTCCCAATTGGGTTACAATTCACTCAATGGCGTTTTCCTTTCAATCTTGCATACTAGGGTTGAGCCTCTAACCGTCTATTTAACCTAATTTTCTAAGTTTAGGTCGCTTCCTATGTTGTGTTGATGGGCTATGTGATAAAATATAAAAAAGGTCCAATCTGTCTTACGCATTCTCGCTCAAGCAAGGAATTCTCGCTTGAGCGAGAAACACGTCAATTTTTGAAAACTATCCTGGAGCATTCTCGCTCAAGCGAAATACTCATATTGCAACATTAGCTTTTTCGGTGCTTTTCTCCATTCTGAGACCTTCCAACTTTCTCTTTTTAGCTTCAATCATTACTCTATAATCCAAATCTCCAATCTTCCCTAGAAACCTACAATTAACACCAAAGTTGGGAATAAAATGCTCTTATTCAAATAAAGATCATAAAAATTGCAAAAAGGTATAAATTCATAAATTAGGGATTATTTTATATGTAAATTAGCAATAAATTCTCATAAGTGTCTATATTTTAATATGAAATATTTATGAAATTAGGCACTTATCAAAATTGCAACTCACTTGTTCTTGAGTCTCTCCAGGATAGTCTCTCTCTCTATTTTAGCCATTTCTTGTCTTCTTCCTTGAGAGTTGGTGATGAAGATCTCCTTGGCTCCATGCAACGTTCTTCGGTGCTAATGGAAGAGGAGATGGTTTGACAACAGAAATGGGGTGTAATTGAGTGAGCAATGAGTCAGAATAGTGGTAAACGTAGAAGATTGGTGTACAATGAAAAGGTTATGCCAACTTCAAGCACAATCCTTCTAAATCACTTTCAAGTGGTAGCAAAGAATAAAGATACTTGGAAGAGGAACACAAAACCATTTTGGTAGCAATTCTATACTCAATTCCAAGTTTATATTTACGAGAGGAAAACTCTATTTCTAGGAAGAATAGAGGGTAAGAAGCATGTGGTGCAAGCTACTCATACCCTGACATACATTGCAAGTTAGGATTAGGGTTTGAAAACCCTGTTACTGCCCAAGGGAGCTTGTACAAACCCTAAGTTGTATTGGAAGGTATGGTTTCTTAGAAAAGGTGTGCCATCTTTCTCTCTTAGGGTTAGAGTTTATGACCTAACTCTTCCTTTGAGATTTTGACACCCAACCTATTCTACTCAACTCATAATACAAACCTCCAAAATGTTCAGCCAATATACAAGGTTGTAAAATGTACACTACTCTATACAAGTATTTACAAGGCTTAAGAGGATGAATTTATTTCTCTCTACTTCATTTGCGTCATTCCTCTCAGCCTAAGTTGGTGGTGGTTTGAATTTTGTGTCTTATTTAGCTTAAGAAACATAGTAGTATGACTGAATAGACAAGATTTTCTTGTTTATGTTCTCCGCCTAATAAGTTTTTGCTTGGACACATGGTAAACATAATTTGTCTGAGAGATGTAATCTTGAGCATTTCATGGTACACGTCAAACTTATAAATGTTTATTTTATGCTTGTAGAGAATGTTCAATTATTCATTATTTCAAGAGGATCTCTCAACATTTTTGTCAACATCAAGATCCCTTAAAGAACAAGTTGAAAGCTGCTCCACACAAACAACTTTTTTGAAAAAGGCAGGATGTTAGGGCTATGGAGTAAGCCAACTATATATGGTTTTGCACTTTACTCAAAGATGGAAAGAAACTACCTACAACATGCATCATAAGTCATGTCGTGTATAAGAGGAGTTACACAAAGAAGCCACATACATTTAATGCTAAATTAAGAGCATTTAATGCATTTCTAATCTCTAGCCTTCAAACGTGGATAAACGCAAAATGAAAAAGAAGAATTACAATTTGTCTCAAACAACTCCAAAGAATTTGCAACAACTCTTTCCTTCTTAACTCTAATTACAGACCTTTGTGAAGAAGGAAGATTGTCAAAACTCTTACAGCAAGAATTAGAACAAGCTTTTGTAATCTTAAGCAATCCTTTGTGTTGTATTTATGAGCAAGAACATTGTTTGTGTTCGAGAGCAACCTAAAAGAGTTTTTATCATTTTGTATCTATCTTAGGACGTTACCCTCTTTTAGTAAACAACCTTGTAATCTTTTGATCACAATTCTTTGTAATCTATGTCTTAGTCAGGAGTAATTGTGTTTCTAAAAATATTCAATGTTTAGCTAGGAGTGGTTATATATAAATAATACTCGTGTTTAGTTATGAGAGATTGGTTCCAAAGAATATTTGGTCTTAGCCAAGAGTGATTGTGTTCCAAATAATACTTGATCTTAACTAAAAGTGGTTGTGTTCCAAATGATACTCATGTGTTAGCCAAGAGTGGTTGTGTTCTAAAGAATATTCGATCCCAATCAAGAGTAATTGTGTTCTAAATAATACTCATGTTTAGCTTGGAGTGTCTGACTCCAAAGAATACTCATGTTTAGCCATAAGTGATTAGGTTCAAATAATACTTGTTTTTTAATTTACATCGTTAGAATGTCCTAGTAGAACCTTGATCATGTTGATCAAGAATTGTACAGTTTGGATTATCAGACAAATCAGTAATATCTCCCAGTCTAACCTAAGGAAGAGAGTTTTGCAAAAGCAAAACTTAAAAAATGTTTTTCACAAGGCATTTAAGTTATGTCTAACGTTTTTTCATAAGCATAATCTCTTAAAGAAAATTGCATGAAAATGCATACATATATCAAGTATAAAATTTATTTGTTAGTGTTCATTAGACAAAGATTTACCAAAAAATTTAAAAAGTTTTAATACACAATCCAACCCTTTCTTATTTTAATTTTAGCCATTTTTACATATTTACTTTAAATTATACAAGAATTGTGTAAAAAAAATTATATCATGTTTATTTATTACCTACATTTTTTTGTTAGATGGATTCTGAATTTAAGAATTAATTTGTAATTTATGCCACAGTATCAAATATCAAGCACCAGATGAAAATAAGCATAAAAAGACTAAATTGACCATTCTAATCCAACTAATAACCACAATAATTAATTATCACGATCAAGCACTTTAATATCAGGTTAATTCATATGTAAATCTTAAATATGTTCTTAATTTATGTAAAATTAAGAAATTTTAATTTCATTTCAGGTAATAAAAAATTCTTTAATTTTCATCCTCAAAAAATATAATTTTTATCAATGATGCCTGTTATAAGTAACACTCATTAAGAACTTGCATAATTTTTTAAAAGTGTGTCACTAGTGTATCTGATACAGTGTCAACATTTAATATTTCCAAAAAAAATCTATATCTCTAAAATAATTTTTATTTATTTACTTTAAAATGAAATTTAGAGACAAAAATAATAATTTCATATTTTAGAGGAACTAAAATAAAAACATATTTTACAATAAACAAAACCAAAATTTACTCACTTTATGAGAACTAAAACTATTAGTTTTAAAATTTTAAGGGACAAAATGAAAAGGAAAGTTACAGGAACCAAATCAAAACATGCTCATTTCTCATCAACTTAAAACATATTTAAGTCATTTGACAAATGGAAAACAATAATCTCTATTAATAAAAGCTAGCAATGAAGTTTCCATGTACAAAAATTGAAGTTTTATGAACAAATATTACCATTCTGAGCAACTGAACCAGATCAAACTACTTTAACTGGGAGAGTATTACCCTCTAGAGTATCAGAGGGCTTCTCAAAGAGCAGCAGATAAAAAATATTGGTAGCAAAACTGTGCCAAAGCTAGAGCAGGTGCTTTATTGAATTATTGAATTTCACCCCTAACAAGGATTGATAAGGCAAGTTAAAACATACATTTCTTCAAATAAACTTCAGAATTAAAACAACTGAGTGTTGGTGCTCCCAAATTCTAAAGGATAATCTAGTCTCATAAATAGTTCAAAGTGTAATATCATCATCATCAAGTAAAAGACAACAGTTGTCTTACAGGTATATACTATACAATCATTCTTAATAGTAATTGGACTAAGTGTGATACTACTAAAAAACATATACAATACGAGAAGCAAGGTTTAACTTGTTACACTCTAGCATATACTAATTAGAGACCCTCACATTTGCTACAAATAAACTGATTCCGTTTGTCAGATAACAAGACAACAACTGATAAAGATTGTTATTATGCATATTATGTACAGAAGTTAAAATCCAGTTAGTATATTGGGTTATTGTCAACACATAACAAAGGAAAGAAACTTTCAGCTAATAGAGTTGTATGTCAAACTTGAAGATTATTATACCATAAATTGTGAGATGGAGAATGGTATAAGGATTAGATAGAGACATAATACTTACAAGGAAATGCAGACATGGTCTTTGGCCTCCTTTGAAGGCCTTAATAAGAGATTAGATACCATCTGCTAATGACATTTACAAGTTAAGTGCACAACTATTCAGATTCACATGTGTTAAAACAAATTCTTCTCTTCACAGTTAAAGTGCAGAGAGAAGAAAACAATTCATCAATCTTACGAATCTTTATTTAATGTTCTCTGCCTATTCAAATTAAACAAAACAACCACAATCTGTAAGTGGTGTAACATAACATATGGCGAAAAATGAAAGGCAGATAAAATTAAAAGGAAATTTTTGGTATCAAGTACAGTCAATTAAAATGTTTCAAGCCTAAAGTATATCCAGATGATCAATTTGACTTCTGACCTTTGTATGCAGCCAATACTAGTGGCTCATAACTCTGAAATCGAGTGACATATTTCTCCAAAAACACTTTCTCACTGATCTTAATAAAGGTACTTATTTTCAAATCACTCTTAATCAAACCCTTTCTCTTCAAAATTTTAATAACTGCAAATCTGGGGATAACTGTCTTCTCCAAGTTGCATTTAAGAAGAGCAGGGCATCTAGCGATCTCTTCAGGGGCCAAACCCACATCCTTCGTCAAAAAGCTCATTATTTTAAGAATCTTGCTTTCTGATGAGACCATAAACTGGGGATGCTTTTTGAAAGCTAAAAGAGAGATATCACTGGACCAGCCACATTTCTCCAAAACTTCTAACTTCGATTTCCAAGATGCTTCACTTATATCTGCAAAAGCTTTAAGGGCCATAACAAAACTTGTTTTCAAAGGATCAAACCCCATTTCCTTCACTTTCTCCACAGCCTCAACAAATCCTGCATGCTTCATAAATGTGACACTAGGAAAATTGGCTACCAGGAGAGAAATGGAACCTTGAGGCAGGCCAAGCTGTCTCAAAACCTCTATGTTTGGAAGTGAATTATTCACCACATTTCTGCCGTTAAAGTGCCACAGCCCATTCTTTAAAGTGGAAACTACTTCCTTATCACAGCGAACTAGACTTCTGATTACCACATAACAAGGGCGAATGGTTTTCTCCAAGCTTGATTTCAGAAATGTAGGTTTCCTAACGAGGAATGTAGGAAGGTCAGTGGGTGAAAACCCAATAGAACGAAAGAACTTGAGTTTTGGCAAAAGGGTCTTGTCTGGATTTGACAAAAGCACGGAAGGGAGTTTCTTTACAAGGCTACATAACTGGGTCTCCGAGAACCCATAGTTCCCGAGAAGATCAATTACAGCATTTGCCCCATCTGGGTTTTTCAATTCCAACCTTTTGGAGAATTCCAGGGCCGTTTTAGGGGACAACCCACATGAATTGATGATGCTAAATGAATTAAAGGTGTCACCTTTGTGATGCTTTGTGTTTGATACAGATAAAGTACGTGAATTGAAGAAAAGAATGGCATTGTGACAAAGAACACCAGAGTGGGGGCTCCTAGTTGTTAATCTAGCAAGCAGAAAATGGTGCATTTGTAATGAACAATAATATTTTATCAATGACTCACCTACTTGTTACCACTTTGCAGTATTATGCTTCCCAGCTTCACTGCTTCAAATTGATTCAATTCAACAACCTCGAGTGATAACATGAGCGCGAGAATAAAAGAACATGAGCATTTCAGTTCAGAACATCAAAACGATGTCGTTTAGTCCGATAAGAAAAAAGGAAACAAGTTGACTGAGTTAATTTATGGAAAAAGATTCTTTTGAGACTCCAAAGAGTAAAACACTCTCATTCGACAACTTATTAAAATAAAATAAATATAATTAAAATATTAATTTAATGAATCGTTAAATATGTCATTTTACTATCAGGAGTTTCAATGTATCATCATTCTTAATTTATTGACTAATTTAAGTTCATTTTGCATAGTTTGTATAGGCTAGTCATATAGCAGAACGGATATGTAATATTTATTTCTTTAATTTAATGTTATATAATTCAATTTTAAAAAAATAATTATATTTTTTACGTCAATAAGATTATAGTTAATTATTATAATTTTTAAATAATTTAAAAAATATTTACTTTTATGTTTTTTTATGAAAAACATAATTTTAAAATATTTTTTATGTAGACGTTAATCTTAAGTTTATTTAATTCTTAATTTTATTGTAAAAATAAATTTATGGAACACGATAAACATTAAAATAAAATATATTTATATCTATTTATTTTAAAATAAATTCTTATTATCTACATGTATTTTCTATAAATATCTGGCGAGCAACAAGACGCACAAAAAACGACTTTTTTTTAATAGAGTGAATAATTATTAAATGAATATAGGATAACTAAAATTTATTAGTATTAAAATTACGAAAAATAAAATAGAAAATCAAATTCATAAAAGAATGATAACAAGGGGTAAAATATCCAATAACCTAAAATTAAATGTCGTAAAAGCTTTTGAGTTGATATAGATTTATTTGGAGTAAAAAATGTTGAACCAAGTGGTGTTCAAGTTTTGAAGAATCTAAATCCTTTGAAGGATGTTGAAGCCTCTGCTATGCTTGATGTTGCTGTGCTGGTTTAGCTTAGTTCTGGGGTAGTTTGGATGTTGTAATCCATCCTTTGATTAAATCTAAAGCATTAGCATTCTCAATCTTTGTGAAAGTAAAATGTTTTCAAACTAAGTTAAAACAACCGATTGTTTTATCGAAACAACCGATTGTTTATACTTAGGTGTTTTGAGAAA
>Ga0123342_1008652_pt1 | contig 12649 bp, 9 predicted proteins | sample Turbeawhitnodule_FD_89960 | JGI IMG/M metagenome (GOLD analysis project Ga0123342, IMG submission 89960) | Root nodule microbial communities of legume samples collected from Mexico - Turtle bean Mexico white nodule | ecosystem: Host-associated > Plants > Roots > Nodule | place: Mexico: Nepantla...
TGTTTCGACAAAACAACAGGTTGTTTTTCACTTAGTTTGAAAAACACTTTCAATTCAAAAGGTTTGAAAATACTTAAGCTTTGGATTCAATCAAGAGTGGATTTACACAGATAATCTACCCCATATCCTATTCTAAAACACCTCAGCAACAACAAGCACATCCAGCCTTTCATCAAACTCAAAGGATTTGGATTCTTCAAAGCTTGAACACACTTGATTCAACAAAATGGAGTCAACCACTAGAGTTATGGTCAAGATGAACCAAGAGGACGCATTTTACATGCCAAAAACTCTAGTATAGAGTTGCATTTTATTTCTTGTCAAAAATTAGCATATGAACTTTATTTGTAATTTTCTTAGAATTGATTTTGGCACCTAAAACACCAACCTAGGTAAAGTTATAGTTTCTAAAAACCTCTAAATTTACCTAGGTCAGTCTAGAAAGCCCATGGAAGGGGTGAGCATACAAACTAGACACACCCCTCCCCATGTGCTAATTTAGGCTCCACTTTTGGGAGGGAATTCATTTGAATTTCCCTCTAGTTTCTTTTGAATTTCTAGTCATCTAAACACTATAAATAAGAGGGTTTGGCTCATGTATTTGCAAGATTAATATACTTAGTGAATGGCTGCCAAATTGTGCCAATTTCACTTCTTGCCCAAAAACCTCTTAGGTTAAGCTATTGATCTTCAAATCTCCCCCTTACCAAAGAGAGTTGGCCTCACCACTCTCATTCCCTACCTTTCATGCACCTTCAAGGTCACCATAGCTCCTAGGAGAACCTTGTTTCGCTTACACTCCATGAAGCTTCCGCCAATCACCAACAATTCTACAAATCATGAAGCTTATTCTACACTTCATGCATGAAGCTTATTCATGATTCTTGGGTTGTTGGTTGTCCTATGTTTATTTTGCAACATAATTTAAAAAGGTTGAAAATTGAGCTTCGAGACTGGAATAAAAATTCTTTTGGTAATGTCCACAATGCAGTTCTTCTTAAGCAGGGTCTCCTTTTGGTATTCAACAAACCTTAGAGACTGTTAGTTTGTCTGATATTGATGGGCTTCTCTATCAAGAAAATATTGCTAAGGAGGAGCTTGATCATGCTCTTCACTATCAATATTTGTTTTGGAAAAAAAGGGCTAATATGATATGGTTTAAAGATGGGGATCGAAATGTTGTTTTTTTTCATGTTGCGGTCAAGAGGATACATAATTCTAGTGGGATTCATCGTCTACGGATTGATAATGAGGTTATTGAGCATCCTAAACTCATTGAGGATCAAATTTTGGACTTTTATAAAAATCTTTATGTTGAGTCTATTTCTAATGTCTAGGATATAAGTAATATGGAAGATTTTATTGGTACTTATATTCCTGAGCTGGTTTCCTCTAAGGAGAATATGATGTTGATTAAATGTCCTAATTTTTTGGAAATCAAGAATGTTGTTTTTAATCTTAACGGTAATAGTGCTCTTGGTTTTGATGGTTTTGGTGGTATTTTCTATCATTCTTGTTGGGAAATTATTGGGACAGATGTTTGCAATGTTGTTCAACAGTTTTTTAAACAAAACTGGGTTCTCCCTGGAATGAACAGTAATGTGGTATCTCTTATTCCTAAGATTCAGGGTGCTGACTCCATTAAAGATTATTGGCCAATTATTATTAATTTCAAATTTAAGATTATTTCTAAGATACTTGCGAATAGGCTTGAACTTGTGGTTGCTAGAATCATTTCTCCTAATCAATATGGGTTTGTGAAGGGTAGAAAGATTCAGGATTGTATTGGTATTGCTTCTAAAACTATTAACATGCTTTCTAAAAAGGTTAGAGGAGGTAATGTGGCTTACAAAGTTGATATTCATAAAGTCTTTAACACTCTGAGTTGGAAGTTTTTATTATTAGTTTTGACATGCTTTGGTTTTCTCCCTCGTTTGTCGGTTGGATTAGTACAATTCTCCGTTCAGCTATGCTTTCTATCAGAACAAATGGCAGTTTGGTGGGTTTTTTTTCTTGTTGTAGAAGTGTCAGACAAGGTGATCTTTTGTCTCCTTTACTTTTCTTTCTCGGAGAGGAAGTTCTTCATAGAGGTATCTCTAAGCTTGTGAATGATAAGAAGATTCTACATATGGCTAGTCCACAAGGTTATCTCACTCCCTCTCATATTTTATATTTTGATGACATTTGTTTTTTGTACGGCGAATAATAAGTCTCTTAAAAATTTGAGTATTTTTCTTAAAACATATGGTGCTTTTCTGGTCAATATGTTAATAATTGTAAGAGTAGTTTTTTCACCATGAATAATTGTACAAGATTTGTCACCAAAATTCAATGTATTCTTTCTTGTAGTCATGGTTGCTTGCCTTTCACTTATTTAGGAGTGTCTGCCTTTGTTAGTGCTCCAAAGTGTCAATTTTTTCAACCTTTGACTGATTAACTCAAATTGAAGCCAACATCTTGAAAAGGTAAATCTCTTAGAATGATGGGTTAGATTTAGTTGGTCAATACAGTGATTACTAGATTTCTAGCTTATAGCTTTAATATGTATAAATGGTCTTTTTAGCAAGTTGAGTAATGGTGTCGTAATTTTAACAAGCGCAGCTAGCCTCAAGTAGCCACAGGGACACCTATAAAAGGCCAACAACAATTAACGTAAGATATATCTTAGTAGGCAGTTTTAACAACTTTGAATATTCATCACTCAGCCACTTGGAGCGCTTTTGCTACCCAAAATGATTTCACGTTTTCAGAGTGATCACGGACCTCAAAGTCATGCCTGGCCACACCTGCTCAAGCAAGCAATTCCTTCTTCTGGATAATCTTCCCTGTTCATCCAAAACTCTGGTCCATCATGATATTCAAATATGCCAACAGTCATCACATCTGCATCGACACATAAGCCTATGATTTGAGAAAAACCAAAAAATTAACAGCTAACTCAAACCTTCATTATTCCTGCAAGTACAGCGCCGCCAAGGTACACCATGTGCTTCCTACGTGGTGGATCCTCTATTCTCAGTTAATTTCTGATCACCATCACAACATAAAAGATGAGAATACGGGAATAATAAGTCGACCGAATTCGTGACTATAAACTTTCACACGTCACATACTGTTATCTTTCTTTTTTAAAGCATCCTGTACTACCTTAACTTACATCTGTATTTCCTTAACTTATATGGTTGCATGTTACAGCCACTATTGGAGGAAGTACCTAAAAGGAAAGTGATAGATCCATAAACCGAGGAGGACGTCTTGCTACAATCAAGATCCAAAATCATGAGCTGGGAATCTCACAATTTAAGGCTGGTACATAATATTGGGGCCACAAGGATTTAATTCACAAGACCACAGCAACCTTTTCCTTCCATTCAGTTCAATATCTTCCGAATTTACTCAACAAACAACAAAATAATTCTTACTTGAGGTATTGATAAGTACTTGGAGCACACACCCTCAAAAGTTAGCTATTAAGGGGAGAACCAAACATTTAAATCTTCCATTGAGCATCCCATAAGACTCAATGTGGGTCTTGAGGACCCCATAATACCATATAGCTCATCCCAATAATTAACTCTATTGGCTAACAAGAATGACTGATTGTTTCTAAATTAACAAGAAACAACAACAAAACTTAAATTATAATAACGTGTCTTCAATAATACACATGCTACATTGGATACACATGCAGAAGCAAAAGAAAGAAGATGCCCAAGCTTACCTTCAATGCATCTCTCTTACCCTTCAGGACAACATCAAGTTAACGATCAAGTATTTCCTTTTCCAATCTGAAAAATGAGATGGAGGAAGAATATAGATTTACCAACTTTAACTTTGAAACGCAATATAAAGAAAGGGATGATGGAACTGGGATCAGATTAGAATCTAGAAACACTAACCAAAGAAACAAGAATGTACTTATTGGTATTAAAGAAATCCTCAAACGGATGTCTTGAAGTGGAGAAAGCATTGGAAAAAAATAGCACTTTGGGAAATTATTTACAAACTCAAAGAAAGTAATATTGTTGACTTCAAATGGATATGAAATATAAGGCTAACGAGTTTATTGAGAGGTACAAAACAAGTTTCGTTGTCAAGGGATACACTCAGCTTATATGGTGTAGACTACAGCAAGACTTTTGCACTAATTGTTAAAATGAATACTCTAAGGATTTTTATCCTTAGTTATCCCCCATCAATTGCACTAATTGTTAAAATGAATACTCTAAGGATTTTTATCCTTAGTTATCCCCCATCAATTGGAAACTTCTAGATGTTAAAAATGTCTTTCTTCAGGGAGACTTCATGGAGACGGAGATTAAGAAACAAATCTACATGTATATTCTACATGGTTTAAAGGAGAAAAAAAAAATAAGGTGTGCAGACGAAAGGCTCTAAAACAATCCCCTGGAGTTTGGTTTGAAATATTCAGAAAAGCTATTTTGGTCACAAACAAAGTCAAGGAGATCACACTTTGTTTTCTAAAGAGGGGCAACAGTCCTCCCAGTTTACGTTGATGATATTATAGTAATTAAGAATGATGAAAAAGAGAAGGAAGAAGTGAAACAAAGATTATTCCAAGAGTTTGAACTAAAAGAGTTTGGAAGATTGAAGTAGTTTACTCTAACAAACAAAGGAATTTTCATACCTTGGCAAAATATAACTAATTTGCTGGCAAAAACTAGAAAAATTGGGTGCAGAGTAGTATCAACTCCAGTGGATCCTAATCATAAGTTATGTAAGGCTGAAGAGAAACCAGCAGTAGACAAAAAAATGTATCAAAGACTGGTTGAAAATTAATATATATATATATGGCTCACGCTACCAAACATTGCCTCATTTAGTGAGTGTCATAAGTCAATTTATTCATAAACCAAAGGAATCTCATATTCAAGCTGCTTACAGAATTCTACATTACTTGAAGGGCGGCCCCTCTGAAAGAAAATATTGTTCAAAAGAAATGGAAAGCTGACTCATGAAACCTACTGGTGCAGATTATGCAAGTTTTCTTGTTGATAGAATATCAACAATTGCATATTGTACTTTCCTAGGTGGCAACTTAGTGACAAGGAAAAGCAAAACGCAGAATGTGGTTGCAAGATCATTGGCTGAATCAAAATTCAAGTCCATTACACACAGGCTATGTGACTTATTATGGTTAAAAATGATCTTAGATGACTTGAAGATTAAATAGAAGGGACCCATGATGCTCTACTGTGATAATAAGTCAAAAATAAACATTGCACATAATCCCATTCAGCATGACAAGACAAAACATATTAAAATAGACAAACACTTCAATAAGAAAAAATTAGAATGTAGGTTTGCATGTAATAGATTTCATCTAAGCAAGAGGTGGTTAATATGCTAACAAAAAGGACTCAATACCAAATACTTCAATAATCTCATAACCAAACTGGGAATGGAGGATGTTTATTCCTTAGCATAAGAGAGGGAAGCTAAATATTGCACATTTATTGTACAATAAATTATAAAATAAATTATAAAACAAAGATTTCAATTTAGTACAATAAGTAATGACATTTTGTTTTACTACAATATGTATAACAAAAACAATTTTAATACAAAAACTTTAATTTCTTTAACTTTTTTAACTTCGTAAATGGTTAATGGTTGAGATAAATAAGAACATGTTTGCTCTTTAAAAATTGTGACATATGTTAATAAAGAGAAAATTAACATTAATATGCAATTAAAAATTAAAGTTTTGTTTTAAGATTATTTTTTTTTATTGTACTCAAAATGAAATATGTCAATACTTATTATACTGAATTGATTATTTATCCAATACAAAATATAGATTTTGTTTTTAAAAAAAATTTAAAATTAAGGGATTAAGATTAAGAGTTAATTTGGTAAATTTGTCCCTAAAATTAGTCTTTCTTTCTGGAGATCTATTTCTTTTATTAGGATTTTGTTTTTCCTTTTGAGATTAAGAAAAGTAATTCCATAATTATATTGCTTACTGCTTACACAATTTTTCACATTAACAAGAGAAGGAATCTGCTTTTATTAGTTCTTAAAAGATCAATATAGAATTCTAGAAGATACTTTCAGCTAAACAAAAATGCACTAGGAGGCACTTTAAAAATTCTGAAAAATGGACAAAAGGCTTTCACAAATATGTATCCACACAGATATGATGCACTAGGAGGCACTCTAAATATTCAGAAAAATGGACAAAAGACATTCACAAATATGTATCAACACAGATACGACATCACCTGTCACTTACATTAGGTATGATTATCACTACCATGGATGTAGCAGAAAAACATACTTAAGGGTTGAGATTAGTGTTGTGTATTACATGTGTGGGCATATATATTACATAATACTTAAACTCTTGAAGTTTTAGAAAGAAAAGCTTTGGTTTTTAACATAGATGTTAACACACACAGTGTAGTTAAAGTTTAAAGGGTATGTATAAAGAGTGCAGACTATTGCACCTGCCGAAACAACTAAAGGAGATACTGATCAATTGCAAGTAATAATATAAAATGCAAATACATATTTAAAATTAATAATAATAATAATATTAACTAAAAACTTCAATATACAAGGGACAATTAGAAACAATGTAAAGAAGAAATGACTTCGCGGACAAGACTAAGACCAACAGAGCAGAGCAGATCAACCCACTCTGATACCAATCTGACATGTCCTAACATTGACCCACCATTGATCTCAAACGCGATGGTGACGCCACGTGGCAACTTCATTGGCAATGTGAATACAGACGTTGCGATCGTCTGCAACGGGTCCACCTTTCTGACCCACCACTAACCTCAAAGGCAGCAGACAATGGCAGTGCCAAAAGTTTAGGTGGCAGCAGAGAGTTCCCAATACTGGGAGCACTTATACCAACTCGAACCATGTAAGAAAAAAAAAAAAGAATTATTTTATTGATGACTTTTACATCAATAATATTCTCATCACCTCTATTTCTAACATCAAACTCTCTAAAATAAGAAAATAAAAATATGTTCAATGGATATGAAGATTGTAGAGATATTTTCAACCGATCAATATGAATATACTGAGGATATTTTTATTCTAATAACTCGCTATTTACCATCATCCCATTGTCAATATCCATTTCCTGAATGCAGCGAAAAACCATGTCAGCCATTTCATCACCATGAGCTCTTTTCACTCACCTTTAGCTCTTTTCACTCTCCCATTGTCATATACAAGTTGTAATCATATACAACTGTTAAACCCATGAGTGAAAAGAGCCTGAGGAGCTTGGAACCTTTGGGTCCCTACTTTAATGACCCTTCCATTTGGAAGCTGATTCAAAAAGAATACATCAGCATGCAGGGAAAAAGGGGATGATTGTTGTGAGAATGATATTGACTTGATATGATGTGATGTACTACAATGTGTGATGTAATTGTAAAACCCAAAGCATGAAACCTAAGTATACTAATTATGTAGATAAAAAATCATGAGATAAGGAAACTGAGGATATATGGAAGCTAGTCTTAAACATAATCTAAGATTATGACATAACATCAAAATAATATTAGATATTTCTTATGTTCTCACAATATTAATGACAATTACCTTATGCACACATGAAATTTGGAAAAGAGGGGAGGCGATTTTTTAATATTTCCTAGTTTAGCTCAAATTAGAAGGCAAGGAGAAATGAGGTTTTCACAACTTTGTTTCCTGTGCTGTGCTGAATGAATTGCTCAAGGAATTGATTTCACCTCCATCCCCTTCACTCATGCTCATAGGATTAACAATACATTACTCATATTTTCCCTCATCAGTACTTTTCTTAGACCAAAACAAACAACAGAACTCTCCCCTTCCACCCTTCAAACCAAATGCGCTACATGGACAACAACAATGAAATTAATAATAATAATAGTAAATAGCACAAAGTACTTTCATGCATTCAGGAAGAAAAAGAATGAATGTAATTACCAAAAGTTTTGAAAGGCATAAGAATTGAGATTCATTCAAGTATCAACATAACACATGACTATTGTCCCTCTATCTTTAGGAAAAGCATTTTAACCAGAATTTCATACTAAATCTAGAATTATTTACACAACTATTCATAAAAAGATTTCAACAAATGCAAGACATCAACTTACAGTATAATTTTTAAGAAGGATGGTGATCTCAAGCCCCAACTAGTATTCCCTCTTGTAGTCGTAACTGGGGGAAAATGATGTACCTACTCAACAAAGATTACAGGGCACATGAAATCAAAGTGTGGCTTGAGATTTGTGCCCCAACTAGCTTCTCTTTGATTCCTTGACAGTCTCAAAATCAGCAGTCCTATTTAATCCATACCTGAGGACAGAAAATTGTGTTCCAATAAGAATTTAAGCATACATAAGACATTACAACTAAAATGAAAGGAGTTAGTCCCTACCCCCTCCTTGAAAACAAATCAACAAGATAGGAGGTTATATGTCGACCAACAACATTCATTCGTTTAGTTACATAAATAATTTTCCCAACAGGAACCTGGACGATAACTTTCATGATTAACGGTTTTGGACAGTATATAAATAATAATAATAATAATTTAGTATTACGCTAATGGCAAAATATTGAACATGTTAGCCACCTTTTGAATAATATGCATATAGCACAAAGAACCAAATATTTTCAAATGGCTAACAGTTGGTTTAAGTCCAGACCAAATTGTTTTTGGTACAACTGTCTCCAATTTTTTGTAGTACACCTATTGAGAATATAGGTTGCAGTGGTGACAGTCTCTCCCCAAAACCTATGAGGCAGCCCCTTGCCTTTGAGTATGCACCTTGCCATATCAAGCAAAGTTCTATTTCTTCTCTTTGCAATTCCATTATGTTGTGGAGTGTAACGAGCTATAACTTCGTGTTCAGTTACTTTTGTAACACAAAATTCTTCCAGCTCTTTGGATTTGAATTCTCCACCTCTATCAGTTCTGAAAATTGTTAAGGCATGGCCTGATTGCCTTTCAACCTAAGCACAAAATTTTACAAATCTTCCAAACACCTCACATTTCTTCTTTAATGGGTAAATCCATATTTTTTTGGTGAATTCATCCACAAAAGTAAGAAAATACCTATTAGCTCCAAGTGAATTACTGTCAAGAGGGCCACATACATCTGAGTATACAACCTCCAAAGGCTTCTTTGCTCTTTCCAGTACAGAGTTCTTGAAACTCTTTCTTGATTGCTTTCAAATAGGTAGACTTCACAAGTCTTATGAGATAGGTTGGTTGGTGGCAGCCTTGTGACCATTTGTTTACTACTTAGCTGGTTCAAACTCTTGAAATTCAAATGGTCAAATCTATAGTGCCACAATAGATTTGTTTCCTCTTGATCTACAATTGAAGACAATCATTGTACAATTGATGTATTAAGGTTAGTCTTAAAAGTCCTACTTTTAGACAAAGGTGCCTTAAGAACTAACCTTGATTTTTTTTTATCATAGATCTTGATGGAATTTTGCTCCATTGACATTTTGAATCCCTTTTCCAGTAGTTGGCCTAAGTTGAGAATATTATTCTTCATTGATGGCACGTATAGGACATCATTCATGTAGCCAGCTCTTCCATCTTTACAAGTGAATCTGACCTTGCCAATTCCTTCAGCAGAGATCATACTATTATCTACAAATCGCACATTGTTTTTTACATTAGAATCAAAATCAACAATCCACTTCCTATTACCAGTCATATGATTGGAACAACCTGTGTCTAAATACCAACTTGAAGCATCATCATCCTGATTTGTAGTGACCAGCAATTGTTGAAGATGGTTGTTGCCCCTTCAAGACACGTGTTTGATGAAGCCATTTGTGTAAATTTCATTTGTATTTACATTTGCTTTAAGAATGTCTTAGGTATAGTTTAGAGGTTGTTTAGAGTAGGCTTTTTGCTAGGTAACTTACCTCTTAACCCCTGACCATGTGATAAGAGCAAAGCACAAGTTTTATGAAACTATTTTTCCCATGTTTTGCAAAAATATCCTTACTGCATAAAAAATGAATTTGTTCTTTTCTAAATGAATAGATTCTTTTCTTAAACTGATGCCTTGATTAAATGTTTTTGAAAATCATGGTTTGTGCATCAAGTATTTTCACTAAATCTTCAATTCATCAAAACGACTGTGTTATACTTGTTAAGAAGTTTTTGTTATCGTTTTGAAAAATAAATTTGTTCATCTGTAAATGAATAGAATCTTTTTAGTCCGGTACCATGTTTACCTTAAAAGGCTTTTTTCGTTTTATCCTTGCACCAGGGTGTTTGCCTAAGTCTCCTTCACATAACAGATTCTCTAACTGCTTTTGAAAATAAATATGTTCATTTTATTTTCAATTTGTTCTTCTTATAACAGCTTTAACTATTTTTTGAAAATCTATTATAAGTTGTTTTTCTATAAAAGAAGAGCTTGTTTCTGCGTTTAGAAGTTAATCATACAATTGAGAAAACAAGTTTTATAACAGAGAACTAAGGATTTTAAGAGAATTAACATGTGTTCTTGAAAGATTTTCCAAATCAAAAAGTGTGTTTGTTCTTGGTTGGCCCTAAGGTTTGGCTAGAGGTGCTGCTACTGTGTGAGCAATCTGTTCTACTGGTCTAAGGCATATTTTTGCATCCTCTATCAGGTGTATTCGTTTCATATTTCATTTCTTGTAAAAGTGTGGTTGTAAACTCTTCTTGATAGGATTTCTTGAAGAGTTGTGTGTGCTGGAATAATGTTTTAGGGTTTAGGGTTTCTTGAAGAGTTGTGTGTGCTGGAATAATGTTTTTCAGCAAGGTTTGTCATGTTCTTGTAGGGTTCAAGAATAGTTGTGTTTGTAATTCTTTGAATTGTGATTTAGTGAATTTCACCTTGGATTCGGTGAAGACTGGATGTAGCTCATAGGAGTGAACCAGTATAATTGTGTTGTGTTCGTTCTCTCTTAATCTCTGCACTCAATAACTGTTGAATAAACTAAACTGTCAAGAAATAAATATGTGCAATTGTAATTGAATCTGTTCTTTCTGGGCATGTATAAACTGTTCTTGATTTTCTAAAGAGCTTCTGCATAAATCTGTATGTGATGAAACATCAATGAATTTCATGCTCTGTGAAGGTTAATTCAATCTGTCAAGTGTTTTTTAAAAAACGAGCATTGGCTTTGTATTCAAAGGTTGTGATTAACTGCTGAAGCTCACTATTTTAATTCTGCAAAAATCAATTTGAACTTTGCTTGCAAATCATCTAACTCAATCTTAAAATCAAAGTTTATTCAATTGGGATCACCATCTTAAAGTACATAAGTGTAAAAATAAATATGTTCATTGCTAAATAAATCGATTTATTTTCTATGGACTGTGACAAAATCTAATTCTATGTGAAACTTTTAAAAGGTCAATTCACCCCCCGCCCTCCTCTTGAACTTTGACACTATTGAACCCAACAATTGGTATCAAGAGCTAGGACTTGTATTTTAATCAAGTTTGTTTGCAATAATGTCTGAGTTTAAAGTGCTTTTTGTTTAGGGATCATCTATCAGTAGACCCCCTATGTTCAATGGAATGAATTATGCCTTTTGGAAAATTAGAATGAAAATTTTCATAGAATCTATTGACTCGTTTATTTGGGAGGCTGTGGTCCATGGACCCTATGTGCCAATACAGGTTGTCAAGGATGAAGAAGTGGCAAAGCCAAGATCTGAATGGAATGAGACTGAAAGGAAGAAGGCTCAATATGATCTTGTAGCCAAGAACATCATAACTTCATCATTAATAATGGATGAGTTCTTCAGGATATCCCAATGCAGTTCAGCTAAGGAGATGTGGGAGGTCTTGGAAGTTACTCATAAAGGTACTGAAGATGTGAAGAGATCAAGAAAATATTCTCTCATCCAAGAATATGAATTTTTTAGAATGCAACCCGAGGAGAGCATTGCTGATGTGTAGAAAAGGTTCACTCATATTGTGAATCATCTTACTGGATTGGGAAAGGAATTTGGCAGAGAGGAACTCAACATAAAAGTGCTGAAGTGCCTCGACAGAAGCTGGCAACCCAAGGTAACTGGCATATCAGAAAGTCGTGATCTGTCAAAGTTGTGAACTGCTGCACTCTTTGGGAAATTAATGGAGCATGAGTTGGAGCTCAAGAGACTCAAAGAGCAAGAAACAGTGGAAAGAAAACCTAAGGGACTTGCACTGAAAGCAAGTGAACAGAGTGAGATCAATGAGGAAAAAGAAGATGCTGAACATGATGAAACAATCAGCTTACTTACAAAGAGGTTCAACAGATTCCCGAAGAAGAAAAGCAGAGATAGGAACCAACAAAATAGAAGGTATCCTAAACCTAATGAATCAAATTCCTCTAACTACACTTGATTTGGCTGTGGTAAAACAGGACACATCAAAATGGATTGTCCAAACAATCAATCAAAGGAAAAATCTGCCAGCAAGAAGGTTGAAAGGAGCAAGGGGAGAAGAGCTTACATTTGGTGGGAAGAGAATGAAGTATCTTCAACGGGCAACTCTTCTACTGAGAGTGAGGAAAACAATATGTGCTTCATGGTGAAAGATGAAGGGTCAATCTCTGATTCAGTAAGTGAATTCTCTATGGAATCTGATAACTATGATCAATTGCTTGCTGCTTTCAAAGAA
>Ga0123342_1008653_pt1 | contig 12648 bp, 4 predicted proteins | sample Turbeawhitnodule_FD_89960 | JGI IMG/M metagenome (GOLD analysis project Ga0123342, IMG submission 89960) | Root nodule microbial communities of legume samples collected from Mexico - Turtle bean Mexico white nodule | ecosystem: Host-associated > Plants > Roots > Nodule | place: Mexico: Nepantla...
GGATAACATTCATTACGTTATCGGGGATATGAGCATTTACATTTATTACGCTATCGGGAATATGTGTGTGCAGGAAAAACGTTATACTTTCCTTTAGTGGAATTCGTTCCTTGCTGTCCTGTCACGCGATACCGGGCCAAGGCCAAAACAGACCGTGTTTTTGGGCCTGTTCATTCGGTTTGCAGCCTATGCCAAGTTCTCACATCATCACTTCCCTAGTCAGACCCTTAGTGAGCTCGACCAAATACCTACCCGATTCGGGACAGGACAGGTGTGTATATTAATCTAAAATGTTTTAGAATGGATCAAATAAATTCCATTAAATTTGTGATTTAATTAAATTCTGATTGAAGGGTGTAATTATCTTATTCTTATTTTGTTTACTCTTCTAGTATTTATTGTATGATTTTCTATTACGGTAACAATGGTTTTGAATGAATGTAGACAATGTAGTTATGTACTTTTTGTGTGTGTACATATTACAGTGGCCTTTATAGTGATGTCACTATATCAATGCACATGTAAAATGGTATATTTATGAAACTAAGTAATTTGAGGTGTTAGAAAATCTCCTCTTAGTATTTATAATAAAATTTATAAATGATAATAATAAATTATATGGATATTTTTTAATATAAGTGATAGTGATTTGTGTTTTTTAACTAAGTAGTCAAGAGTTTAGGTCCTGTAATATTGTTTTGACTACGGAAAAAACATGTTGAGGGAAAACAAAATTATGCATAAATCTTATTGATTCTTGCAGTGTTTTTAAGATTACAGGTGGTGTTTTTAATCAGATAAAAAAAAATATTAAAGTAACATCTTACCAAAATTAAACATTAAAAAATAGAAACAATGCATTTACTGTGTAAATATTTTTTATATCTTAAATTATGTATTGTCATAACATTGCAAATTATTGTCTCATGTAGTAACTCTTTTTAATAGAATGCAGAATATGAAAACTTAAATAGTTGAAACAGTTAATCTTTTAAAAAATACAAGCATTCAAAATGAATCAAAAACAAATTTTATAATTACTTTAAAATATATTTTAATATGCAAAATATAATTAAAAGTTGTACAAAAACATTATATAAACTAGTGGGAACACAGACACTCATCCGCGTCTGTGCATCCACATTTTTTAGTTTTTATTTTTACTATTATTATATATATACATATATTTATTTAAATATAAATTCATGTGTATTTGTATGTATGAGAGATATGTATTTGAAGAAGGAAAGAGAAAAAATTAAAAAATTGCTCTAAATTTAAAACTGTTTCTAATAAAAATGTTTTAAAGAGGAGAATCAATCTCTTCACCTGGCTGTCAGTTAAGTTACCACAAATAAAATATCAATCTTTCCACTTTCCTACCAGAGTTAGGTGATAACAAATAAAATAAAATTTTAAAATTAAAAATTAAAAATTTACTTATTTAATAAAGAAGAGTATCAGTTTAAAACAGAAAAGTAACCAATATTTTCACTCTCCTGCTATGACAACAAAATAAGATTAATGTATCAATCTCTACACTCTCATGTCACAATTAAGTAAGAACAAATAAAATAAAATTTTAAAATTAAAAAACTATTTTATTAACTTCTAAAATTATAAAATGTCTAAATAACCAAAATAAATTAATAAAAAAATATTAAGCAAAATATAAAATAGAAAAACAATTTAGAGCAGTTAATGTGGAAATCTCTTTATACACAGGTATAAATATATAATTGTCTAATATTAAAATTAAATAAATAATATTATTATTCACACAGAGCTCATGCGCGCATCCGCAATTTTTAGTTTTTATTTTTACTATTATTATTATATATATATATATATATATATAAATATAAATTCATGTGTATTTGTATGTATGAGAGATATGTTATTGGGTTCCAAAAGATTTGAGGAAGGAGAAAGATAAAATAAAAGAGCAAAAAATTAAAAAAGTGTTCTACATTCAAAAAACTGCTTCTAATAACTGTTTTAAATAGAAGAATCAATCTCTCCACTCACTCTTCTATGAGTTAAGTGACCACAAAATAAAATAAATTAACGTTACAATTTCTCCTCTTTCCTGTCACTTAAGTGAGAACAAATAAAATGAAATTTTAAAATTAAAAAACTGTTTATTTGATGAAGAAGAATACCAATTTAAAACAGGAAAGTAACAACAAAATAAAATATGTTGACAACAAAATAAAATTAAGGTACCAATCTCTCCAATCTCCGTTAAGTGAGAACAAATAAAATAAAATTAAAAAAATTATTTTATTAACTTATAAAATTATAAACTGTCCAAATAACCAAAATAAATCAACAAAACAAAATATTAAACAAGAATAAAATAAAAAAACAATTTAGAGCAGTTAAAGTGTGAAATCCTATAGGTATAGAAGGTATAAATATATTCATTTACCATTTTATATTCACCAACTACTTAAAATAAATTGTTTTCATCAAAACATTTAAAAATTTACTAAGTTAACCACTTTCAACCATGACCAAACAATGGTAAATTAATAGATGATTTTCCAGCGTTACATAACTAACATATTAGTTTTAACTTTATTAAGGACATCTCGTCGTGTCATTAAAAGGTGGTCAATCAATTAGACTCCTTTAACTTTAATGGATTATATGGTAATTAGATTATGTAATTTTTAATATGAATTTATTTGCTTTTTAAATTTAAAAGTGAAATTTCATACAATTTAGTGATTTATTTATTTATTTTTAAAGTACGACCCTTTTTGAATAAACTTGTGTAAACACATATAAAAGAATAAAAAAACTTAAATTGTCATCATTCCAGTTGTAGGTAGTTATAGCCATTTTTCTTTCTCTCAAATTACTAAAAAGATCAGTTTAACACCATATATTTAGAAAGGTTAAATAAGATTTTTTTGAAGTGTATAAATTAATTTTAATGCATGAAAAAAAAATTAACTAATTGGATAAAATGTGGTTGGTTCCTTAAAATGTTACTTTTAGACACGCTTTTGGTAGATGTAGAGACTAAAGTATAAAATCATTAAATTTTTATAGGAACTAAAGTTAATATTTTAAATTATTTAAAGGAAAAAATATATTTGACCCAAAATTAGATTTACATTTATTTTTCTTATATGTTTATGAAAAATTTCATCAGACGTGATGTTATTAATTCAGGAGGACCCTAAAAGAAACATTAGCCCCAAGGAATATTACAAACTAGGGCATTTTTGTTGTGACAGTCCCTGTTTTAAATTGTTGTAAGCTCATCCTAAATCCTTAATCTAACATGTTACCACATAAAAATGAGGTGTACATAATAATAGTCAATGATTTTCATTCCTTGAAGTCATCTTTGTCATCAAGGGGAATTGGTCTGTTCCTCCAAAACACAGCAAGAACACTCCCACCAAGCTGCATGAAACCAGTGAAAAATATTCGTTGACAAAAGTTAAAAACCAACCCTTTTACAAGAAACAGACAAAACAAAACAAAAAAGCATTCAGAGCAGGAAAATATCCTATCTTACCGCCATGCAGACAACACTGACAGCAGAAGGAACAGACACAAGGGGATTTTTAAAGTGCTTCTGAGCAAGTAAAAAGCCTAGAGCAGAGCTCTGCAGATAAAAGACAAAAAAATAAATAAGGTTAGACAAAATGATTAAGCATAAAACATTACCAGGAGGAGTTACTTGATTTTGATTAGAGAGGTCTATGGAGCATAGTACAAGTTTAAGCATGCATTGAGAATACAAATGTGTTTTACTGACGCTATACAACTTTTCACCTGCGACACAAGCCACATAATCTGTGTATATTTGGATTTCAGTTAGGAAATTAAGTTGAGTTGAACTTAATTGAAGTAAAAAAAATTGTTTATTGTAGGTTTTAATGTTAACTGAAATTTGAATGATCCCTAAAAGTTGGTTTGGACAGTCCGATTAACAATGCGCTTCAAGCTTCTCTAGGTATAGGGTTCCAAATATCTTCTACAAAATCAGATTGAATCAATAACAGAATCCTTTCAAACCTTACTTATACACGCTATGAATGAATGCATTTCTTTATGCTAAGACGTCAATTCTAGAAGAATTGATACAAATTAAACAAAGGCAATACACATCTGGAAAAGTAGAATGATTCATACATTTTTCAAATGGAAGAAATGCACCCAACCCAGATAAATAATTTAAGAGAACAATGAGGTATGACGAACAGGTCTTACCTGCATCCCACACTCTATAGAAATAGTGCGTGATGTGGATTCGCCAAATGATATTCTTGAAATCCAATAACCTAGAGTAAATGCAGCAGCATGTAGGAAAACAACTGGCAATATTAATTGTGCTCCTTGAGCTTTTAATACATCAGAAACTAGCCCAATCTGAAGAGTTAATGCATGTCAAATTTCAGTTCAAAGCAAGAACAGCATATGATAATTTATAATGAAGTAAAATGCTAGAAGATAATACTTTTGATGAACTTCATCTTCTAGAACTTAGTCAACTTACTGGGCTTGCACAGAGAAGAGTGGTCAAAACGACTCCAATCAAAGGACACACAATGATTATCTTTGAAGTGAACTTAGGAAAAAACTCATTTGCCAAAACTGCCAGATAAAGCAAATATATTACAAATCATCCTAATCTTTAGGAAAGAAACCATAAACCAAAGTACAGGCATGTTTATAAACCAACCAACTCACATTTAACTTAAAATATTCATCATCTCTTACCTCCCACAACCGTTGGGACTAAAACAACCTGAAAGGTACTAAGTGCCAGGTCCTGCAAAGGAGAAAGAATTACAGATTCATTCTAAGAGTGAAAATAAAAGATACAAAGAGGATCTGTTCAATAGAAATGATGAGAAAATCCAAGAAGAGAAAGAAAACCACTGAGAATGTAGTGAAGAACGACAAGCTATTCAAAATTCAGTACATATTCACTTTTCACTTGGTTAGGAGAAACTGTGATTAGTATTGTCAAAGTGTCAACTGTGCTTTATTTTCATAACAGTTTGGCAACAGGAAGCTGGTTTTACATATCATTTAAATGAAGACTTTATTTGACATTCCTTTCATGCCCAAAAATTGGCAAGCAACAACTTACAACAGCATCAACTGGAACGAGTTGACCAGCAAGAAGCTTTGTAAGAAGAGGGGTCATTATAATAGCTCCAATAGTTGAACACCTGTAGCCCAGTAATAACATCTTTAAATATCTCTGAAACCTAATTTCTGAAAAAGACTGTTCTCTTAATTAACATCATTAATATACACCACATAATTTACTTGCAGCTAAAAATACAAAAAATAAAAATAAATAAAAGCCAAGGAATAACATGATTCCAACCATGTCAAGCATTTAGTACTTGCATACTGTTCTCGTATTATTCAGATCTTGCTGTTTAAAGAGGATATTTAGATTCAATTGCTTTGCATTCAGAGACGTCAGTGCATAACTCTTCATGTTTCAAAATGTATTATAAGTTTCGAACCTTGAACTGTCAAAATTGAACAAATTACGAGGCTCTGATTAGAGCAACATATAAATCCGAAATCTTCCATTTCTCCTTTCAAGTGGTAAGAAGCACACCTTTTGAAAGTAGTTTCAACAAGGACTAGAAACTCACATTTTAGCGTACAGGCAATTGACAATAAGAAATTAGTAATTAGTATCACTTACTAATGTATTCGTTAATTCCAGATTATTTGTATGATATCAATCTTTTTAATCAAATAACAAACTATTTTTTCAATTTAAAATGACAAAATTTACAGATACGAAGAGAGACAGGAGCAAAAATATGTTCTACAAATATAAGTAGTGTGCGAGGATGTAGATTACAGAAATCACCAAAATTTTATAAAATCAACATTAATGGAGTATAAATATTAATCTTCAAGTACAACATAGAATATAATTTATAAAGATAAACAAACAAGTGAATACATGTTAAACATACGTTGTCATAAGAACAGATAGTGCAACATTTCCCTTGGATATGAATGTTGCAACATTTGATGCCTGACATCCAGGACAACATGAGACCAGAATAAGACCAGTTGCAAGAGGAGCTGAAAGTTTTAGAGTCTGGGAATCAGATATTGATGTTAGTTCTTATGTTGCATAACACACTAGCCAGTATAATAAGATAAATTATACAAACGTTGGGATCTAATTATAAAGGCACAAACTCTTCAGAAAGATAAACAATAACAGGACCAGTAAACAGAAGTGACAGACAAAACAACCATAGGTATTGAAGTACAGGCTCTATAACTGTAACCATAATCAGAACAAGCAATTGCAGATACCCAAATTGACCTAAATAAATAAATACCTATACTCAGTCATATTCATGGAAACTACAGTTGCCTTCAGCGTAATTATCATTGATCTTATATCTTCATAAGGATACTAAATTAAGAGGGAAGCCCTAATTACATGATTAAGAGGCCCATAATTATCTGCCACTCTTAGCTAGGTTCTATATCGTTTCTCCTTCAATGAAATAAAAAATGGGATTCGTACAAAAAAATAACATCAAGAAGTAGCACACATAGTTTACATTAAGCTCCATGGCACCTGTATGTTTATAATATTTAAGAAAAAAAATCTTAGGCTTCTAATTTTAATCCTGTCATGAAAGATAACTCTGCCACTCCACTAAGAATAACCCTGTCAAAGATATAGAATACCTTGGAAATATAGCATAGACTTTGTTTCAGTTTACAATATTATTGACAACAGAATTAAGGGGCAATCAACCAACACATGACCAATATCATCATTTCCATATTATCAAAAAGATATCTTTAATTCTTTGATTAAACAAATACTAAAACACTAATCAAAAGATAATATCAAATGTAGTATAAATAATCAATTGATCATTACCATGACATAATGTTTTTGACAACAATCTCATGAGGCAATATAAAAGAGAATAAGAGAATGTAACACGTTTCAAGAGCTGACCTAAACAAAGCAAAGAGACAGTGAAGTATGGAAGAGCTCAGGTAAAACAAAAAATACCATTACAATGGCAAAGCCTAGCATGGGTTTAATTAAATATTGTGCAAGAAACCCTACACCCACCTGCAAAAACAAAACCAATAACATTTAAAAGAGAAAAAACACAAAAAAAAATTATTTTAAGCATCAGTTATCGTCCCTTACAGTCCACGGATTTCGAAAACACTGTCTGAAATCCTCAAATGTCAATGTCAATCCCATAGACAGCTTGAGGAAACCCAAGCCAAGAGTAAAAAGATCTTTCTCCAACCAAGTTACCTGGAATAGAGCCATAACTTAACAGCAGTTAATCAACATATTTCCACTCAATCATGTACATAGCTGAAAAAATCGGAGTAATTACAGCAGTTGGCTTGCAAATGCCGACAATGGCCCCCAAGATGACCTGCTCATGTAAGTTAGCAAACTCTCAAAGTACAGACCAATACAGAAAATAGAAAAATTGAGATGTTATATTGAAGAAGTATCGGACTCACCCAAACAGGAAAAAGAATTATTAAGGTTTCAATCACTTTCTCATACTGGCTCATCTCACCAGCACTTTCTGGAATATCTCCAGATTTGTCTGTAGTAGCCTTGTAAAATATTTGAGAGTTCCTAAACATGGCAACAAATACGTCACTGGCACTTAAAATCAAGAATGAGAAAGTCAACGTTCAAGAACCAGAAAATAGATCAAAAGATTACCTACACCAGATGCTGCTTATATGTTAATCATTAGCAAATTGTTATTCCAAAACTCATCAATAAAAGCAACTTTTGGAAATGTGAAAGGGAGCACGGGTTCTTTTTTTTCTTTTCTTTTGAATACAAGCGTATGCTGTTTCTTCTTCATAGAAATTGTAGCTTCATCATTCACTGCAAATACTTCAGCGGATTTATTTTCTTAAAAAAGTTCAGGACATCAACATTTGCCAGCCTTTTTCACATTAAGCGCTTCTACATGCCTCTATAAAACAATTTGTTCCGAGGTCTAGTAACTTAGTGTTGTCATGAAAGGTAAAAAAATTTCAAATCCAATGGGGAGTTGAAGGAAAAAACATTGACCACCTTTCTCAATAGTAGTACATTGAGAACCCTCAGTCTATTGTCTGTTACACAGGAATTAACACTCTGAACAAACAATATGACTCATTTCATTTTTCCAATAAGGAATCTAATATGCCTTCATTTTTATTATAAGAAATTTAATGTGACTTCAATTGCTTGGATATCATTATCAGCTGAAAAGCAAGATATCAAAAAAGGCGCTACTACAATGTTTATTATTTCACAAGTGGTTACAGTTGCCACTCACTGTATTGTTTAGCCTTTTCCAGTTTTCCTCTTTTCCCCACTCCTTCACACCTTCTTCAAAATAGAAGAATCGAAAACTTTTTGCCAAAGGCACATATCTTCACTTGCAAACAAACCCAATCAATGATTCTATGCACGTGCAAGAAGAGCATTTGCCTTCGTGGAATACTTAACAATTTGCCACCTTTCCTAAACCCGTGATTGCAGAACTTCATCCGCACAATAATGGTAAACAGAAGCTCCCCCAGATACTCTCAGAAGATAACAGCTGTAAAGTTTCACACTTATGCAAATTATTGAGATAAACCAACAGATTCTAAATTCTAACAATAAGGGGGCCTACACCTATCTGGCTTCTCAGGAAAGAATTTCAATTTCATCATATCCCGCAAGTAGTGTATCTGTATCGATTCCATTTCTCAAATCCCTCCTCAGAACAGTCAACAGCATGTGGCACTGGTCCAACAGCTTGTACACCACTCTTCAATAAACTGAACATCATAAGCATATACTAACATTGGAATCAGAGACTGGTTAAAATATTACCTTCTTCTAAACCCTTGAAGGGTTAAGGGAAATTCTACAATAGCAACAACTGGACCTCGCAAGTCGCTTCGAATTGCACGGCTTCTTCCGCTCTCAGACAAATAAAAGTGGCCTTTCACTTCTATAAAGACAAACAAGAACACGAAGCTTATCAACAAGGGAAAGAAAGACCCAGTGAGAGGGAAACATCCAGAGAAGCACGGAGCATACCCAGATGGGAATTACGAAACTTCTTCCAAATGGGAGTACGGAAGCTCGGCTTAAGCAGTGCATCATACGCCCCTATCCTATGGTCTCTGAGAATGTTGATAGACATAGAAGCCATGGCTCGACGCGACAGGGTACGAATCTGCGTACGTTGGAGGTTATAGTTGAAAAGGGTGTGGATCCTGTCGTGTGTAGTTTTGAAATTGGAAGGGAGAAAGCAAAGCACGGTCCTGGAACTTGGGAATTTACTATGGTGACTCCATTCCGCATTAGAATAACAATTTTGGGTGCTTCATTGAGGATGTTCTGGAAACCAACGGATATCATAATACAAAACAAACATTCTTTGGCCTTATACGCAATACTTTTTTTTTTCGAACTATGAACAGTAGAATTGAGAATTATAATTATTACATATAAATCGATCATAATTACAATTAAGCCAAAATATTAAAATTATAAGAATTAAAAACCATAAAAAATTATAAACAGTAACATGTATATATATATATATATATATATTATTATTAACTTTTTAAAGTATGATAATTACCTTAAAATAGTTTTACTTAATTGATAAACTTCTGGTTTTGTATATAAAAGTTATATTTGTAAATGGAAATTAAAAACTAAAATATAACAAATGAAGTGATAAAAAGAGATAAAATATTTTTTTATCATTAATAAATAATTAATAAATATGAACGATTTTAGAGGGGAAGTAACCCTTATACAAATTACGTTTTTTTTTATCTCTTCTTTCCAAAAAATACCTACCTAACCGACAAAATCAAAGATACAAACAAAACAAAATAACAACAAGAGTATCAACAAACCAACCTCATGCAAGCTAAGGGATCTAAACACCAATTAGGATAAGAGAACGACCTACATCGAGTTTTTTAATAAATCCAAGATCAAACATTATAGAGTTCGAACCGAACAAAATTTGACATAGGCTCAATGTAAATGACAGACTTTACATCAAACCACTCAAAGCAATGACACCAAACAAGTCAAACAAATCTGAAATCGAAAAACAAATGATGGTGAGATTCCTTTTCCTTCTCGCAGAAACAACACAACAGGTTGTTAACCACAATTCCAAGTCTTTCCAAGTTGACTGAGGTAGCAATCTTATTCTCCAACACCCTCCAAGCAGTGAAAAGTGCAGAAGGCAAAATTTTACACCTTCATAGCTTAATGTACACAAAAAACATCTCCTTCTCACGATCCCACCTAACAAAACATAAATAGAATTAACCGAATAAATTTGAAGTTCTTCAACCTTCCAAACCTAATTATCCTTTAAAAGAAAGGGATAAAATCATACAAAATGATATTTTATAAATGGTTGTAAGAATTGTTTTACGTGCATCATGACACTTTTATATACGTGTACAATGTAAAAATATACAAGTATATAAATTTTATTTTACCAAATTCCTATAATTTTTAATGTAGGAAAAAATATACGCATACACGTGAGTTCTTAATTTATGTGGGTGTTTGTTAACGAATTGTTATCAATTTATTTACTATAATATCCAACACAAACTCTTATAAATTTTCTATCTAAGGCCTTTATTCTCAAAACCTTATCTTCCTCATTCACCATAGTCTTTCATTATCATAACACAATTAATCGAAATGCAAAATTCCACTGAGAAAGAATAGTAAATGACGTTTGGTGGTATTGGAGAATTTTTATCATACCCAAGAATAATAAATCGATTTATGATAATAATGATAAATAAGTTATTTTGAGTTGTTAAAAAGTATTATTGAAAATATTCATATGAATTTTATAAAAATAAGAATAATAATATGCTATTTTTATCAAATTTTTTTGTAATAATTTAATAAGAATAACATGATACTCTTTTTGAGTATTTTTTTTTTAAATTGAAAAAAAAACATCTATTTTTAATGTTTTGGTGGGAAACTTTAAACAAAAACTATCTTTAAACATATATAGTTTGTTATGAAGGTTGTGTTTTAAAAGATAAATTAAATATAGAAAACATACTCTCTTTCTTTCAATTTCAAAATTCTGATAACCTAAACATGTTCCTTCTTTCAAACATTCACCAAATATAAAAGCTTTTACATTTGTGAAAATTCACTTCTAAATAAGCAAATGATTTAAAATTAAATAGCTTAAAAAAAATTATTTGAATAAACTATGTAAAAATATTACAGTAACTCTATTTTTTTTTCTCGATCATATCATATCCTATTAATAGTTTTATGTAATTTCTTTTATTTTCAAAGTTTTTCTTAAGTTGTGGAATTGAAAACTTTATTTTTCTCAACTAAACTTTAGATTCTTAATAATTTTTTGTTTTAGTTGTTCTGGAGTTAAAAACTTGTAAGTGTTTGATATAGGAGTTAATACTAGAAAGTGGTTGAGTGAAGATGTGAAATGATGGATTGAAACCCCTTGCACGTGGTTTTACTTGAATAATGAGATTAAATTTGTATACAACTCTGACTTGATTGCTTATTATATTGAGAATTATTAATTCTAGTGGGTTTGACTTTGAATATAGAAATGATTATCTGATTTTGTCTTTGAAGGACAATTTAAATCCTTTTGAGTTAGGAATGCTGTATGAATATTGTGATTTAAAAAACAAGTGTATTTTCTTGTTGAATGATGTTCAATATGGTTGACAATTATTAATTCTAATAGGTAAGAAGGTAAGAAGTTTAGGTTTTCTTTGTTCATTTTCACCTAGAGGAAATTAAGACAAAACAAAATTGGTATATTTATGCTCAATTAAGATATTTTTAGTTGAAGTTTTTGCTCTCGGACAACAAATTAACTTTCTTTTTAATTGTTAAGTTTTGCTCAAGTAAAATGATAAAATTAATATGTTTTTAAGTTAATAAATGTTATATATATAATTATTTTATTAATAAATATTATTATATATAATATGGATTTAAAGAATGTATTTGAGTGAATTAGTATATTAAATAAGTCTTTTAATGATAACTTCTTTAGTTACATGTCTTATGATAACATGTTTATTTCTTATACATTTATGAGTATTAAATAAAGAAACTTATAACATTATAAATTATTATATTTCATTCATAATTAAGTCATAAACTAAAATATTAAGTAATGAGAAGTTGAATGAAATTTTTTTCTTACAATAACATTTAATACTTGAATTGTTTGAATTTACTTTGATTCAATTTTTTTATTGATTTATTATTAATATAAATCTTGATTTAGTTTAGGTATTATTCTCTGACTGAAATAGTTGTTTGTTGAGTTTTATATTGTCCTTTCTATGTATATATTTATTGCCTATTTATCTGTTTGGATATAAATAAATAAAAAATTATTTATAGAATTATTTTATTTTAATGAGCTCTTCCAATTTTACGTTTTGTTGTGGTTTCCTGCAATTGCAATATATATATATATATATATATATATATATATATATATATATATATATATATATATATAATTTTTTAAAAAACACTTTTTTTTCACTTACATATATATATTATATATATAAAAATTTTATATA